>Ga0209717_1000013_pt1 | contig 231770 bp, 135 predicted proteins | sample AD_UKC048_MetaG_FD_184418 | JGI IMG/M metagenome (GOLD analysis project Ga0209717, IMG submission 184418) | Active sludge microbial communities of municipal wastewater-treating anaerobic digesters from USA - AD_UKC048_MetaG (SPAdes) (version 2) | ecosystem: Engineered > Bioreactor > Anaerobic... | reverse complement strand
AGTTGTGGCCGCTGCAGCAGAGCCGACAAGGCCGGATTGTAGTAGAAAAGCGGACCGTCACCGCTCACCGCCACCACCGCCTCCCCCATGGCCAGGGGGCGCGCACCAAGACCCAATTCCAGTGCAGCACCTGCATACTTGCCATCCTCACCCCGCGCTGAAACGCCGAAAGACAGCAGCAGCACCACCATCACTGTTATTTTGCGGTAAAAAACCATGGGTATCGGCTTTTGATAAAGTTATTGCAGTCGCATGAGTTTGCCGGTCATTTCCTTTGTTTGACCGGCTCCACGAACCGAGATTCGATAAAAATAAACTCCATTTGCCACAGAATCACCCATCTCATCCCGACCATCCCACAGCAACTCGTGATAGTCGGCACCCAAAGGATTGGCGTCGGCAGTGTTGGAGCGTGCATCCAGGGCTCGGATCAACTGCCCGGAAGCGGTATAGATCTTGATTTCCAGCTGTTCGCACGGCTGGGTCAATTCATAGGCAAAAATTGTCTCCCGCTCGAAAGGATTGGGATAAGTGCCCAAAAGGCGCAATTCAAAGCGATCTGCCACCTGAAAGGAAAATTCGTTCTGCAGCGATCGATTGCCGAAGCAATCAGACACGGTCAGCTGCAGGTGATGTTGACCGGGGTCAAGTTCCGGCCTGATCTCGACCAGACAATGGTTGCCGTTGGTGATGACCGTCGGTAAAATCCATTCTGCTGGCGGCAGCAACCGGCCATCGAGCTGAAACTGCAAACCGGCTGCAGATAAATCGATGCCATTCAAATCCTGCAATATGGCGCCGATACGCGGCCGACGCTGCACATAGGCTTGCTCAATCGGCGGTTGCCCGTCGATTGTCATTTCGACGGTCGGCGCCAGATGATCTTCGCCCACCAAAACCGTATACTCTCCGGGTTGCTGCACCGAAATCAGCAAGTGGTCACCCTGGGGCTGGCTGTTTTGCCGCACCCACTTGCCGGTCGCTGCCTGCCGATAAAATACATTGGCCGGCTTGCCGACCGCAGCCAACTGGGTTTGAAGAACCGGCGACAGATAAAATTGAAGCTCAATGGATTTGCTAAAATAGGCCAGCGTGTCAGCAAGAAAAAACCGGTAAACGGGCATGCCGGCCAGCGCCGCAAAATCGGGCTGCTCGACGATTTCAGGAGATTCGCCGACCTGCACGGTCAAAACAGTCGGCAGGGATACCGAACCGGCGCCAACAAACAAGGTAAAAGTCGAATCCACTGCCAGATTTGTCAACACACTATCGCCGGCGACCACTCCTCGTTCCGGGATGACGGTGTATCGATCAACCACAAAACTGGTGATGGTGCGGTTGTCATAGCGATAGAGCCGATCGCAGAGACTATCCGGATCGATCTCGACGCGCACCTGGGCACGACCTGGCAGCGGCGCGAAAGCGAGGTTCACCTCGGCCTTCCCCAGCGCCGGCAGTTCGGCTTTATCCCGACCCAACAAGCGCCATTGGCTGCTTTGTGGATCGAAATACTCGAACTGCACCACCACATCGCTGAGATCTGTGTTGCTGTTGTTGCTGACTTGCGCGGTCAGTTGGGTTTCGCGCACACCGGTCAGACGGATCGACTCGCTGTTCAGCGCCAGATCGATGTGGCCGGCTGATGTATAATTGGTTGGAAGACCAGAGATGACTCTGCCATCAGCCAGGCGGGCAAAGAGCTGATAGGTGAATCCGTATGGATAGTAAAAAGGATATGACCGATAGGTTGTTCCGATGATTGGAAAAAGCGGAACCGAATCTTGCTGAACACGGCACCACGCCGCTTCGACTGTTGATTCGGCAATGATACGCACTGCCAGGCGGCTGCTGTCGCGGTCGACCAACTCAATCCGGATGGAATCAAAAAGAGCTGCTGCCAGAGAAAGAGAAGCAGCGGCATGAACGCGGTCAATTCCCAATTCGTCTTCGGCGTAAAACACAAGATGTCCTTCTGACCCGGCAAAATCAGCAGGCACTTCGACCTGAACTGAGGCAGTCCCGGCCTGAATCGGTGCTTCCCGCCAATCGCTGAGCGCCAGCGCGCTGTCGACGATAGCAGCATAACCCTTGCCGCGGCTGAACGGCAGATGTGCGGCAGCCGTCAGATTGGCCCCCCGTTCGAGCAAGTGCCGATCCACCTGTAGAGGGAGCCGTTTCTGCGGTACCCCCAGCCGCATTGCAGGATCACCCAACAAATGGTATTGATTGGTTTCCGCGAACACATACAAATTGGGGCCGTTGGCGATTTGGTAGAGATTTTTGCCGAGGCGTATCAGTTCACCTAAAGGCAAAGAAGGATTTTGATCGAAAAGTTGCAGGATGGCGCGTTGCAGCAAATAATCATTCAACACCCATCCTTCACCGCTGGCGCCCATAAAAGCGACGGCGCCGTTTTCCGTGTTGAAAAGAAGTGCATCCGCCAAACCGCGATAGCTCGAAGATTCGAACGCACCGGAAAAACAGGTCATGCTCATAATGAAAGGCAGCTTGCCGCGGTTGGTAATACGCGCGACATCTTCAGTGCGCAGCAGACCATTATCCGCCCAGATTCCACCGCCACCGTGGCCATGAAAGTTGATGATCGCACATCCCTGGTCGAAATAGTCGAGCAAATCGGTGGTGCTGCCATAAAACGGATCATCGACCAGGCCGCGACGTCTTATGCTCAACAATATATTCTTGTTTAAGGCCGGCGAAAGAGTCGATACCAGTTCGAGTGCCTGTTGATCGAACGGCGCCTGCGTGCTGAAATTTCCGCCGATAAACAAAAGCCGATTTCGCCAATGCCCCGGAGAGGCGGTGGTTTCGTAGCCGACAATCTTGCGCGCCAAAATATCGCACTCTTCCTCGGTGCGTGCCGGCAATCGACCGATGGCGATATCGGACAACTCATCATCGCCGTCCAATAATGTGTACCAGTAGTCGCTGGCCGTTGCCCCCCATTTCCAGGTTTGCCGGAGATAAACCGGGATAAAATCCAGCGTGTCGCCGGCCGCCGTTCGCCGAATGCGGCTGCCGTTGCCGACCAAAAGGACATAGCGCAACCGCGGATTTTCCCAATGGTGATAGGCGTGGTTTAAAAAGGCCTTGATCGCTTCCGGAGTCGGACGGCCGTCGCCGAATTCGTCGAAGATATCTTCGACATCCACTTTAAGCACCCGCAAGCCTTGACTCTGCCGTCTGTTGATCAGCTCATCCAATCCTTGGCTGTTGTAAAAGTTCTGGTGGGCAATGACCACATAGTCGGCGGCCAAATCTGGAGACCTCAGCTGGCTGGGGTGATCAGGGCTGATGCGGTGAGGTGTTTTTTTGCGGTCGCGGGCGATGGCGACATACTCGACCGCACGAGAGGCAATTTCATCCTGAAAGGTGATCTGGACAGAAGCAAAATTGTCATAATCCACCGTCTCTTTGGCCACGCCGCCCACCATACGGCTGATCCCCATCTTGAAGACATCGATATTTTCATGCAAAAAACCATCGATGCGAAACTGGTAGAGGCCCAATTCTTCCTCAGATGGAATCGTAAAACGCAGCCATCCTTCCTGCGCCCGGTAAAGCCGCGGATAAGTCACTTCGAACCAATTCAGCAGAACATAGTCGATCTTGTTGGGATCCAAAAGATTGATGACCGTCAAACGGTTCTTGCCGGAATTGAGATCGGCACCTGTCAAACCGGACTGCCCTTGAGTGCGCATATCGAGATAGTCCTGACCGTACCATTCGCCTTGCATCACATAGCGGTTGTTCAGATAAGCAGAAACCCGATGCAAAAAAAGATCGATGGTGGACGAGGGTACGGTTTTCCCTCGCATCATGACCTGCACTTGCAGCGGCTGAGCCGAGCGCTTGTCCGGATGCCAAAGATCGAACTCATAATCCCGTTTTTCGGCTGCAGCGATACCGCCGTCGAAGAAAAAGTGATCCCGGCGCAATCCTTCCGGGACTTCAACAAGATGGTTAAAACTGACATCGCGCTCGACATGCATGGTTTGCATAAACGAATACGGACGCCGGACATTGGTCGCAGGGCTGCCAGTCGGCGCTGCGGATTCATCGACCATCCATAGACCAGGCTGGCCGCTCCAGCTCAAAAAATAAATTTTTGTTCGGCTGTAAGGATCCTGATACAAGTCCGGTGACGTCTGACGATCGCTGTTGCGCGCAGTTTCGCCCCAAAATTCAAAACTATCGGTCTCGTGAAATTGGCCATCTTGCCATCCGCTGACATAGATCGGCACATCGCTCGATCCATCGGTCAGACGCAGCGCCTGAACATCGATGGACAGCAAGTCAATCCCAGCCTGGTGTAAATCGCTTCCCGTTACTCGATACCAACCATCTTCCTCGATGTAGATCTTCCACCGCGCCGGACTTGCACTCACCGCTGCGAGATTTTGCCGATCAGGCGGAGTGGCCATCCGCGCCTCGCCCAACACGATACCCAAATCCTTGGCCATGCCGATCCGCTCGCTGTCGAGTTGTCGCCGGCCCGTGTCGCTTTCTGAATTATCGCTCCATCGGACAGTCGCCCGCAAGGATCGAAAAACGGTCAATTTTCGACTGACTGAATCGTAATGCAGCGGCCGGAACGACAATTGCCAAATATCGAGTCCTTGCATCCGCCCCAAACGCTGAATAGAGACGGGTTCATCGCCATTTACACGGCCGTCGATTTCCCATTTTTTTGCCTCGGATAAACTCATCTCCCAAACCCGCGGCAACCCATCTTCGACAACCATCTGCTCGCTTTCGATCGAATCGACCCGCAGCTCAACATCGGCGGCAGGAATATGCAGCGGCAGAACCTGCATCGGCAAACCAAAAGGGCCGGATGGTTTCCACGCTTCTTGGGAAATCTGCTGTTGGATTTGAGGTCGGTCTTTCGTCAACAGCGAACGCACCTGAGTGCTGTCCAGACCACAAGAAACTATCAATTGTCGGTTGGATTGTTGTGTCAACTGCATTTTTCCATAGGCAGGCGCTCCGAGCAGCAAGAGCAGAGCCAGCCATCGGCGCAGGAGCATCCAGCGCTGATGGTTGCACACAACCGCAGCGCAACATTCTTTTCTAATTGCAGAGTATGATTTCATCGACAGGATTCGTTGATCTCAAGACAGATTCCACGAGAACCTATTGAACCCGGATTCGGTGCTGCGCACCGAATCCGGGTTTCACCAATCGGGTGGGAATGGTGGCTTATGTAAATAATATAGGATTTTCATTTCGAGAGTCAAATGACTTTTTGCGATAAAAAAGGCTGCGGCAAATGTCGCGCCTCACCGTCAGTTGCACCAGCAGTGCAATCATCTGGGTGAAACATTCGCCGCAGCCCATAGAGAAAAACAATACCTGTCCAACCCGACAGGCGCAAATGGCAAAGACTGAATCGATTTTCCTTATTTGAGCAACAGCATTTTCACGATCTTCTGTTGCTGCAGGGCAGCAAAGCGGGCAAAATAGACACCTGCTGCACAGGACTGACCGGTTTCATCCGCACCATTCCAGGTCACCTGATGACTTCCGGCGGCCAGGGTGCGATCGACCAGCGTGCTAACCCGTCGCCCAAGGTTGTCAAAAATTTCGATGCGCATGTCAGCCGCTTGTGGCAAGCTGAACCGCAACTGGGTCGTCGGATTGAATGGATTCGGATAATTTGCACTGACCATGAACTCTGTCGGCACCGCTGGTTGGTCAGCGACGTCGGTCACCTGATCATCGATGTCGCCGCGCACCAGATCAAAATTGATACCGGTTGTCGGCGTCGATTCATTCACCTGCACCGGACTCACGCCGGCCGGGATGTTCATGGCAAACGGCAGCGGTACGTGCAAAGGCAGCAAAGCAGTGTCGTACTCGTTGACAAATCCATAGCGTGTGAGGTCAAAAATGAATTCGGTCAGATTGAATTCCAAATTGGCATCGATTCCCGAATACCAGTTGTCCTGATAAATGCTGAGGTCGATATCCAGATTGAAGACCGTCGAGAACAGTCCGCCAACCTGTCCAATAATGTCATCCCCCCCACCCATGGCCCCGCCGGTAAATTGCTCAAGGGTCGCCAACAAAGAGACAGCCTGGGTAAAGGAAAATGTGCGCAAATAATAAGAGCCAGAGCGCAATCCGGCCAACTCAAATACGCCCTCATCTGGCAGAAAAGTGCCGGACGCCAAATCGAGGCCGCTCATTGCAAAACCGACAATGTGGCCGGTCGCGTCATAAGCGATGACGCCGATGTTGGCCAGCGGTTCTCCGTTTTCGGCATCGCGGATAGTGCCGCTGATCGAGCCATGCGCAGGTTCCAGGACAATATCAAGGCCATCGATCAGTTGGCCGACAGCAACGGAAACCGTTTGTGCCTGTGGATCGCTGAAATGATCGCCGCCGCCGACATAGGTGACGCCGTAGGGCTCGACCATTGGCAGAGCCATGATCTTGTAATCCCCTGCAGGCAGGCGGTCGATGCGATAACCACCGGTGAACTGCACATAATCGTAGCCCACTGCCCTACCTGTTGATGAATCGAAAGCGATCACCGGAAAGCCGTTGACCGTGTCCGCCCCTGCCGCGAAGCCTTCAGACAGATGGACAAATCCCTGCACCGTTGCGCCGGGTACCAGAGTAAAATCGATATTTTCCACCACATTGCCGTTTAGAGAGATCACCGGAGACTGGTTGAAATCGTGCACTCCGTCATAAAACTCGCTTAAAAATCGGTCATCGTTCTCCAGACCGCTGAGCGCGAGCAACCGGTAATTGCCCGGCGGCAACGGCATCAGGCGAAAACGGCCTTGGTCATCGATTTTTTTGCCCGGCAGACTTTCATATCCGCTGCTCAATTGCAGCAGATGAGGATATCCGCTTTCGGCATCCAACGCGAGGATCACCGCATCGGAGATTGGCTCGCCACCCTGAGCAGAGTGGATCGATCCGTGGATGGTGCCCACCGGTGCCAGGTTAAAATCGATATTTTCGGTTTTCTGGCCAACGACAACCGGTACTCGTGCAGCTTTCTTGAAATCAAAGAGATTATAGGCGCCGCCGTAATACTCGTCGCAGATTTTATCCGCGTGTTTTCCGGTGACGATGAGGTTGCTGAAATCGGTAAGATCATCCACATTGATCTGGTAGTTGGAAAAAGTGCGCAGAACGTAATCGCCATCCGGCAATCCGGCTATTTCATAACGGCCGTCCCAATTGGTCACTGCCAGTCCGAGCTGCACGCGACTGAGAAAGGGATCTTTGCCGGGCCCGCCGAGATCCGCGTGCACGGCAAAAATGATCAATGAATCCACCGGCTCTCCGGACGCATTTTTAATCTGTCCACTGATCGACCCGCCTGGCGACAGCTCAAAATTGATATCTTCGATCACTTCATCGGCCACAACTTGTACCAGGGTGGCCTCAGACGGTGTTCGAGCACCGCTGTAAAATTCGCCGAGATAATCACCGGCACCCAACAGACTGCCCAAATAATCGTTGGCATAAACATAGTAGGAACCAGGCAAAAGATTGCCGATCGAATAGGAGCCAAATATGCCGTTCAGTTCCAGCACGTTGTTCATGGCCACAAATGATGTGTCTTCAGCGTCGAAAACAAAAACAAGCGCCAGAACACTGATCGGATAATCTACGGATTTTACTTGACCCTGGATGCCGCCGGTCGCCGGCTGATCAGGGATTGGCAAAAGATTGAACGAAATAAGCGGAGTCTGACCGGAGGGATCGGCAGTGATGGTTCCAGCCAAATCCCAGCGATCGACACCGGGATACCAGGTGTTCAGGTAGCCTGAAACCTGAGCAGCAATCTTGACGGCGCCCAAAGTCGGGATGCGCAAATTGAACAAACCATTTGACTCGTTGTGCAACTGGGAAATTTCCATCGTCGGATCATCGGCCGGGGTAATGGTGAACCAGACATTTTGGTCTTCAAATCGGCGCAAGCCATCCGGATAATAGACAATGACCTTGACCGGATATCCGCTTTGCAGCGAAAAATTGATCCCAAAAGTTGTCGTCCCTTCGCTGACAGCGACGAGAGACGCTTGACGCCAGGTTGCGCGCGAACCCAGAGGAGAGATCACATCCGGATAGATGGCATTGACAAAGCTTTCGCCTGTTGCCAGCACGTAATAGCTGCCAACAGGAAGATTGCCAATGGCATAATCGCCGTTGAGATCGGTCTCGCCGGAGCCAACAAAATAGCCATGTGTATCAAAGGCCAAAATCAGCGCGGCAGGATTGGGTGCACTTCCGTCGACTTTGACGGTACCGGAAAGCGCCCCGTTCGAAGCAGTCGACTGTTGACGCCATTTTTGCAGAGGCTGCAAACGATCGTGGCCATCTTCGTCGACTTGCATGCGGTGCAAGGACTCCAAAAACGAGGGCACCAGCATTTCAGGCCGCAACTGACTATCGATTTGCCGTTCGATTTTTTGCATGACCGCACGCTCGCGGACGGCCTCTGTAATAGAAATTTCGATTTTTCGTTCCATGGACCGGAAACCTTGCACTGCATCGCGCAGATCGGATTCATCAGCAGCGGCAGTCAATTGCGTCGCCAGCTCCTGAGAAGCATCTTTTACCGGGATCACCATGGCAGAGCCAACGGTGGCTGACACCAGGGCCAATGCCATGCCAAACAGGCATATGCTAAATTTTTTTCTTTTCATTGCGTATCCTTTCTGTTCCTATATAAAGAAACTTGCCCGCAAGCTCCTTGCGCAAGAATCCGTCAGCGTCTACAACCGGAGCCTTGATCCACTGATCACGACACCCTTGCACAAAGGCTTGAAATGATCGTTTTTGTTTGCCGTGTTCATTTAAAGCAGTTTATCCATTTTTGCCTTTCAAATGCGTGAGCTGCAACACATTCCATTTTAATTTTTAGGCATTACTTTTTGTACAACAGCTCTTGTCATCGACTTATTTCCCCAATGCGGCAACGAATGGATGCGGTGGCTGCAAATTTCGCCGGTCATGAAACCACAGAATCCGCTTTTCTGCAGTGTATCGCGATCCATTCACCTTCGGCAACGGTCAGCCAATCCAGCAAGTGCAGTTTTTCCAGTTCCCGGTGAATCTCGTTTTCTTCTTCAACCAACAAACCGGAGAGGATCAATTGACCGCCACAGGAGAGGCGGTTTTCCAGCTCAACAAGCATGGGCAGAAGAACCGATCGCTGAATATTGGCAACGATGCGATCAAAACACCGGGGCAAAAGCGCATCGACTGTTCCGGTATAAAAGGCGATATGATCTGCAACGTCATTCTTGTAGGCATTGCGCTGTGCAGTCTCAACGGCAATCGGATCGACATCAAGGGCGATGCAATACGCGGCGCCGAGTTTGATCGCCGCGATCGCCAGGATACCTGTACCCGTGCCGACATCGAGAACGCTCTCGCCGCCGGCGATCGACTCCTCCAGTCGCATCAGGGTCAAGCGGGTTGTGGCATGGGTACCGGTTCCGAAAGCCATTTCTGGATCGATCTCGAGCAGGCAATCGGGTGTTGGCAAAGGAGCAGGCAACCAGCTCGGTCTGATCCATATGCGTTCGGTGACCGAAATGGTTCGCCATTCCTTTTTCCATTCGCGGTTCCAGTCCTGCTCATGAACCGCGGAAATCTCCGGTTTGGGCAGCTGAACATCGAATCCGCGACTGCGCAAACTCGCCATGAGATCAGTATAGGCGGCCTCGATTTCATGGATCGATTTTGACGGCTGGAAAAAGGCTTCCATCCCCTCAGGGTGTTCGATCAATCCGTTGGCACCATGGTCGAAACACAAGCAGCTGATCACGTCCCGCAGCGCCGGCGGTGCATAAAAGAACCAACGGCTCCAGGATCTCGGCGATGGTTGTTTTGCGCTCATCTTTCCTGCTCAGTTGCCATGTATGGCGATCTTGACGTCAACGGAAAACTCTTTGAAGGACGAATCGCCGACGAGGGCATTGTGGGTTTTCCCCATTTCAAAACTCGCTCCGCCGCGCACTTTGTCGCTAAAGCTGTACTGCACGGCAGGTTTGAGAGACCACTTGCTGGTCTCCGAGGTTGGCTCATAATCGCCGCCGGCCCGGCTCTTGAATTGTTGTTGGCCGGTCATGGCGAAAGTAAAGGAAAAATTGATGCTGTTTTTCAACCTCATCGTGTTGAAAGGCCAAATCGGAATGCGAAAATCGCTCTGTTTGGACCAATTTGCCGTCAGAGAGAGATCATCATCCTCGGACCGGGTTGCGCCAAAATTCGAACCCAGACTGACGGATTCGTCTTCTTGTTTGTTGTAACGCGCCTGCAGGGACAGTCCGTTCTTCATCTGCATGGTCACACCGATCAGCGGACGAAAACCCGATTTGCTGTTTGTCTTGGTCGGGGTCTCCTGGCCGTCTTCCATATCAAAGGTTTCGGAATTTTGTCCGTTATAGGCGTGATCCAATGACACCCGGCTAAACCAGTTTTTCAGCAACGGCAACCTTTCGCCGCCGCCGATGCGCACCGACCAGTTTGGAAAAAGCATATCGATGTCATCGCCAAAAGTCAGCCAGGCCTGCGAACGAGAACCGGTAGTTTGTGTGCTGGTATTGAGCGAATAGGATTGATCATATTTGATATCCACATCGATATCGCGACCGATGTTAAAGCCCGACGAGGTGTTGAAAGAGCGATTCTTGCTGCTCGACCCCCGGTTCAGACTGCCGCTGCCGCTGCTCAGTTCGAGGGGAACGCCCAGGCTGTCGGTCAGACCAAACTGGAACCCCCATGCCGGAATCCCCATAACGCCATAGGCGGTGATGTTGTTGCGGTCGGACCAGTTGAGGGTAAATGGATCAAAAATGCTGAAAAACTTGACAAAATAACCCAAACCCTGCAAGGCGAGATTGGGTCCGCCTTTCTCTTCCGGTTTTTTTTCATCACTCGTGGAGGCCTGTGGTTGGCCCGGACGCGGACGTCCGCCGGGGCGGCCGCCTCTGGCACCTGGTTTGTTTTTGTCAGGATCGTAGATCGAGCGAACCAGATTCTTGAGATTCAAGGAACCATTAAAACTCAAGGTTCGGTTTTGCGACGCATTTGCCGCCGCCAAAGTCTGTTGCCGATTAAAGCCGTACTTAAATCCAGCCGAATAATTGAAATTGTTGGTCAACCAGCTAAAGATCTGTGGCGAATATTTGAGCGAACTGTTTTGATCGATTCCGGTTAAAAGGCCGAGTTGCCCTTGCTTGATCTGCGCCCAGAGGGTATCGCTCGGCAATCCACGCAGATCGTGGATGTAGTTGCGGCTCATATCGAGCGATAAATTTTCGAAAATCTTGATACGGGTGGAATAATTGCGGTTAACCGAAAAAGTGCTGTTGGCGCTGAACACCTCTGTGCGGGTCAGAGATTCCTGATTGTTGCGTATCCCATTATGACTGGTGGTGATCGACTGCGGCGTGTAATAGAGTTTGAGATCTGTCAATTTTCGCAACCGCCCGGAGTCGCCCAGCCATTTGAACGGCTTGAAATAGTTGTCGCGGGAAAAGTTGATCCCCCAATCTACTTTGGCGTTTTCCTGCAAACCATTGGCGTATTGGGTGGTGGAGTTGTGGCTGTAGGACTCGCTGCGGCTATAGCTCATCTTGAGTTGGGACAAGAGATTCTTAACGACAAATTTTTGCGAGCGCGACGTAACCGACAGGGAAACACTGACGCCTTTTTTTTCATTGTATTTTTGCACAACATCGATGATGGAATCGGGCAAAGCTTCGGTTTCGACGTCGGTTCCGGGTTTGTATTTCGGCGTCGCTTCGCTCACGGCATAATTGTAATTGATTGGCAGCGAGATACCGAGCTTGCGCGGGAAAAATTTGTCGAGATAGAGCGTTGTGCTGAAATTGCCGCTGAGCTGGTTGTCCCCGTCGCCGAACCGCTCTGCCACATTGTGAAAATCCGCATCGCGCTTGTCCACTTCGCCATTGAAGCGGATCAGATCCGCCCATTGAAAATCGAGGCGCGCACGCATCGCCATGCCTGTATCTTTTTTGATATTGGACAGACGCAACTCGTTGATCCAAATTTGACCTTTAAATGGCGAAACTTCATTCAATGGCACGCCCAAATCCTCGGCGCTGAGGTTTTTGACGCCCACGATCAAGGTCCGAATATTGGTCAGCGCAGGTTGACCTTTGATAAAGAGTATTTGCCCGTCTTGCAGAACCTGTGACCATCCGTAGCGGCCATCGATGGTGGAGTCGGGATCGGCTTTGAGCTTGAGCGCGGCCAGCTCGACCAGATCGACGTCGATGTCATTGTTGAGCCAGCCGGGATAAACCGGGCGCCGCACTTCATAGTAATTTCTTTCATCCGAACCGAAACGCAGAAACACCTCGATCCGGCTTGAATCGGTGTGAATGTGGCTGCCAAAGAGATCCGCGCCATAAACATACATCTTTAAATTTTCATAATGAATATAGTCCTGTGCCTCATAAAAAGTTTTTTGGATCGCCCCATTTTCACCCGGCAACAAATTTTCAACTTGCATGACCAGAGACTGTTCTTTGGCGATCACCCCGGTGATGCGGTCCTCTTCGCCAATAACTCCCGGCGGCGGAATGTATTCCGGATTGTCGTGCGTATTGATTACCGTCACAGTCACCGGCGGTTCTTCGGTCAACTCGTACTGTTCGGGCGCCGCCTCCCCGGCAACACCGATCTCCTTCCATTCACTGCTGACCAGATCGATATAAGCGATCTGGATGGTATGCTCTTGAGCGGAGGTAAAACCGCTCATCCAGATACGCACATATTTGATCAGCGACAGGGTCGGATTGCCGACCTTGTCGGTAAATTCGTCGAGAGGAATGCGATACTGCCGCCAGCCAAAGTCCTGATCGGGCGGCAAGCCGAGTCCGCCCACCAGGTAGCGATCGGCGTCTGCAGAGTTCTTATCAAGTGAAAAGGAATACTCGAAATAATCGTTGTTCTGGTCAAGCTGGCCGTTGCTGTTCAGATCCTCGGTGTCCGGATAGCGAAGTCCGCCATAATCGTTGGCATTGCCTTCGGTGCCATTGACGCGATCATAGTTGATGGGCCGTACGTTTGAATTGTAACTCCAGTCATCCCAGCTGATCGGCTCTCCCCAATTGCGAATGCCGTCGCCGTTTAAATCCCAAAAATCAAATGGATCCTTGCCGCTCATGCCGTCCATACCGGTATCCTCGCCCTCCTCAACATCGAGAATGCCGTTGCGGATGCCGTTTTTCATCCGATCTTCAGAGTCGAGTTTCTTGTTTGGAATGATGTCTTCGGTGATTTCGCCGAGATTGATATGTATAACACCCGAATCACCCTTGACCCAAATTTCAAGAAACTTGGCTTCCGATTGATTCCAGTAGCCGGATGACAAGGCCATCTGGATACCGTTCCAACCTTCTGTGACATCGGGGATAGAATCGGGAGGCGTGATCTTAAAAACCAGGATGTTGGTGGTCTGGGCGACATTGGCGTTGACATCCTGGTTGGGCTTGATCTGTTTGATCAAATATTGCTCGTAGGGGTTGTAATAGACCAACCGCGCCCTCTTCTCCAGAGTCGGCGAATCCGGATTGAACAGGTTCGCCTTCATCGGCGGCGCACAATACTCCCAACTCTGTTGCACGATGCTGAACGGAGTGAACTGTTTTGAAGCCTCAAAGTCATCGATGTAGGCTACACCGTCATTGTCGTTGGTCAGCGGATTGTTCTTGGTATTAGGATTGGGCAAGACCTGCGCGACTTCACCTTCAAACTTGATGGACGATTCTTCCCGCGTGTCGACAAACGGCAGCCAATTGGCCACGCGTGTGAGGAAAAAAGGCTTGACGCTCAAACTGGTATTTACATCCCAGACCATGTTGCGCATTGGTCCACGCCCTACCCTCACTTTTTGGTCAAGGGTCGTTTCGTTCAAATACATAAAGGTAGCGCCGAGAAAGCTTTCATCCCAAAGATCGTATTCCGCCCGGGCACCGATCACCGTCTTTTTATCGATTTGAAACAGTTGATTGCTCTCATAGGTGACATCCAAATTGGCCGAAGGGAGAGTCGCTTGCTCGTTCAACAGGCGCAAGGTGCCGGTGAAATAATCGATTGTGTAATCGACTCCACGGGTCAGTTGCCTGCCATTCAAACGCACATCTTCCGAATTTTCGATAATGTTCATGCCCAGGCGATATTCTGAGCTGCGGTTGCGCGATTTGATCTCGATGTAAAAATTGCTCTGACCGGTGATCACATTGGTCGCTGTCGTATCGTAGATGGCTGGCACGCGATATTCCGGTGCCAGGAGTTTTTGATACTCTGCACTGAGCGGATCAAACGGTTGAATGTCCGGGAAAAAGAGCTCGCCATTGGCCAGATTGAGGATATTCGGGTTCATATCGATTTTGTTGTCCGGAATCGGCTCGCCGCTTTCGTTGACCCGGTCCAGTCCAAATATCTGCAGGAAGGTATAAGCTTTGCCATCGATCGTGGTGGTTTCCTGCGGATCGCCTGAAGGCGGTTTGTAATAGATGCGAAGATCGAATCCGTCTTCCGGAATATCGCGGGAACCCAGATAGTAGACGTTTTTCCACTCAAGATCCCAGGTCTGATCGGTATCGAGCGGGGTCTCGGTCTTGAGCAGGCGCAGAGTGATCGTCCTGGCAGTGGTATTGTCATAATTGATATCGCCGCGAGTCCTGCCGGTGCTGTCGCGATAGGCGATGGCCAGCACCTCCTGCTGCAGCGGCGAACGCAGGCGGATAAAACCCAACTCGTTGTCGATATAATAATCGCTTTTTTCCAGCCTTTTGAAATAGCCGACATAATGGTTGCGATCGGCTTTGGCTGTGTCGCCGGCGGCAATCTGCCATTGCAGGGCATCGGGGTTGGGAGGCACGATCGCCCAGCCGCGCACGACATCCGCTTCATTGGTCAATCCTGGGCGAGAGACATAGACTTCGAGCTTTTTGATGATACGATTGGGATCGATCAGAAAGTTGCCGCTTTGGTCGCGCTGTAAATATTGATTGCGATAAAATTGATCGACAAAATAATAGGTGTTTTTGCGATATTGATAGTCTTCGCGCCGCTCGCCTGCCTCGGAAGCCCCGCCCGTCAACGACAACCGTTTCTTTTCACCTTTTTCCTGGCTGGTGATGGCGGTAAGGGAAAGATTGCCGATCCGCGCTTCGGTCTTGATGCCGAACAAGCCGCTGCTCTTGCCGCCAAAAGTGACAAACTGCGTACCAGGCAGATTCAGCGAAATATTGCCCGCCTCGATCGATTGAATGATTTCGTCTTCGTAGCCCTCGTATTTGAGTTCGATGTTGTTCTCGAAATCAAAAGCTCGTTCTGAATCCTGATCGATGCCGATGGTCACCTTGTCGCCGATGCGTCCCTGCACGCGAAAGCGCTGCGTTTGTTCCATCTTGAAATTGTAATCGGAGCCGCGGTTAAAGGCGGTCTTGACTTCGCTGTGTTTCTCATGGCGAAATCCACCGCTGATACTGATGTCTCCGGAGACGTCGAGACCGACCGTACCGCTGCCGAAGATTTTTTGAAATGTTTTGCTTTTGATTTCCACCGGTATGTCGATGCGGATTCCCTGACTTCCTCCCCGTTGGCTGTAGCCGCTCTCGCTGACATTCTTGGCAGCAGTGTTTCTCCACAACCTGGTCAATTCCAGATCCGCGCGTTCCTGCAAATAATCTTCACGCGTCAAAACGGCCGGCAAACGAAAGGGGATACCGTCGATGGTTTCGGTCAACTGGATAAATCTTCCGGTAGAATCCAGTTCCACAGCGCGTTTAAAACCGCTGATGCGTTGGGGGAAATACGGTGAACGGCTTCCCTGCAGGTGCAGACCGAGAAACAGCGCGCTTTCCACAATCGGTGCCCGCGGATCGCCGGATGATTGGAAGGTGAGGCCGATATAATCGCGCTGAATGTCAAACTCCTGAGCCCAGGACAAACGTATCCCTGTGGCCCAGCTCAGCAGCATGACCGCCAGTAGCGGCATCAACCTCTGATAAAACCGATATTCCATGAGGAGTAGGAGTGCCTCGTGCTTGCTAAATTTCCAAATGCAATGAATGGTTCCCGCCCGCCATTATTTGGCGGCTGAGAGCGCGGGCAGAAAAGGCCATCCATCTGGGTTCCGTAGCGAAATCCCTTATAGGCATCTCCTTTTTGTTGTGATTTCGCGCTTTGCCCCTTGCTCGAGGCAAAGCGCCGAATCCAATAAATAACGAAATTTAAAGAATCAATTCTCGAAATACAACAGTAAAATCAGCCGACTCCAACATTTTACGCCCATTCCCCCGGCGATGCGGCGGTGCAGGACTTTTGTGCTTCACCGCACTCAGCATTGCACCCCTCCCAGCTTGTGGCCATATGGTTATCAGCCGCGGGCACCCTTCGGCAGACAAACCCTTGTTTTTCAGATTGCTCAAACACTCGCAGGTTGCAAGAAAAAGCCTTTGCACATGTAAATGAGATTCATTAATTTGGTTTTGCCCGGCCAACGAATCGATACTCTGGTTCCGCAAGCAAGCCGTTCCGCCGCCTGAATTCAGGGTAAACCATCGGATCGTCGACCAACCTTGCTCACAGAGCGAAAATTTGCCAAACTTATAAAATGCAAAAAGATGCATCTTATTCATCGCGTTGTTCTCTTTACACAGAATCCGGCAAACAAAAGTTCCCATCTTTCTGGTTGAATGACAGATCCAAGCGCGGGCCGGCGATTGAGGCTCCTGGCAACAAACCGGCAAATAACAGCCGTTTTCTGGCAGATTCGCAGCCCAAAGCGGAATTTAAGCAATGAGAAAGCAACCCAAACCGTTAATCCTCTACCGCTACATTCTCGGCGAGCATGTCGGACCGTTTGTTTTTTCCATCTCTATTATCACCCTGGTTTTTCTGCTCAACATGGTGTTTCGCGAGCTCGGGCGGTTTCTCAGCCGCGGACTTGGATTCGACGTGATGCTCGAGTTCTTTTTTCTCAATATCGCCTGGATTTTTGCCCTTTCAGTGCCGATGTCGGTGCTGGTGGCGACATTGATGGCTTTCGGGCGCCTTTCCGGCGATAACGAGATCACCGCACTCAAAGCGAGCGGCGTGAGCACTCTGCAGATGCTGGCACCGATTGTGATCGGCGCAACTGTGCTGGCGGCAGGTCTGATTGTGTTCAACAATCGTATTTTGCCCGATTTCAACCATCGCGCTCGTCTGTTGGCCACCGACATTGCCAGAAAACGGCCAACGATCAGCATAGAAGCTGGTGTCTTTTTTCACGGGATCAAAGACTACAGCCTTTTGGTTGAGGAAATTCATGAAACTCCCGACACCTCTTATGTCAAATCGATTTTTATCGAGGACAACAGCAAGGCCAATCGCGTGACCACGATTGTGGCCGACAGCGGCAAGATCTATTTCGATAAAAACCGCGGCTTTTTATTCTTTATCCTTTTTCACGGCCAAATGCACGAGCTGGATTTGATCAAAATGGAAGAATACCGCATTCTCTCCTTTCCACGACAAGTCTTGTCGATCCAGGTTCCGGATTGGAAAATCGAGCGGCACGAATCAGAACACCGCGGCGATCGGGAAAAAAGCGCACAAACCATGCGAGCCGAAGTCCGGGCCAACGAGCAGGAAATCGAACGCGAAGAGAACCGGGCGCGGCAATTTGCCTTGTCCTATATCCTGCGCTATTTGCCGCCGGCATTTCGCCCGCAAACGGATTCCATACCCGAAAACGCTGAATATCGCCTTGTTCCACCGACCAGGAACCGGGTCAAGGCCGATCACGCTAGACTCAAACAAGATCTTGTCGGAACCCGCACTCTCATCCGCAGTTTAAAAAAGCTGAATTCCAGTTTGATGGTTGAAGTCCACAAAAAATATTCGATTCCGTTTACCAGCATCATATTTGTTTTTATTGGTGCCCCGCTGGGTATTATGGGACGTAAGGGCAATGTCACCATGGCGGCAGGCATAAGCCTGGGTTTTTTCCTCCTCTATTGGGTGACCTTGATCGGCGGTGAAGAGTTGGCCGACAATCAATACATCAGTCCCGCCCTTGCTATGTGGGGGGCCAATATCGTGGTCGGAATCGGAGGGGTCTATCTCCTCGTCCATTCGATTCGAGAAGCCACCGTTATCGATTGGGGAGCCCTGACCCGCTTTTTGAGCCGCAAGAAAAATCGGAAAAACCATGAAAATCTTGGATAGATATATAGTCCGGCGCTTTTTGCTCATCCTGGCCTTTTCGCTCTTTGCGTTTGTCATGATGTTTGTGGTGGTCAACCTGATCGAACGCCTTGACTCGTTTATCAAACACGATGTGCCCAAATGGGTCGTGGTGCAGCTCTACTTCTATCAACTGCCCTACATCATCACTCTGACCCTGCCTGTCGCCTTGCTCCTCTCGTCTTTGTTCAGCATCGGCACCCTCGCCCGCCAGAATGAAATCACCGCCATGAAAGCTTCCGGATTGTCGCTCTATCGCATTCTGGCCCCTCTGTTTGTCCTTGGAGCGCTCCTGGCGGTCACCGCGTTTTTGTTTTCCGAACATGTGCAACCGCGGGCCAGCGAACGCTACGCCATGCTCAAAGACGAATACATCGATCGCCTGCAAAACCGCTGGCGCAAACTGATCAGAAATCCGTTTCTGCGCGATGAGCAGGGCTGGTTGTTCAGCATGCGCGATTTTAATGCCGCCACCAACACCGGCAACATGGTCAGCGTCCGCCACTATGAGGATCAAAACCTGCTCAGCCGCTTCGATGCCAAGGAGATCGCGTGGGAAGACTCAAATTGGGTGCTTTACAATGGTTACCAGCGCGTTTTCCGTGACAGCAGCGAACAAGCGGTCCCTTTCACCAGGATGGTCATCGATTCGACCAGCCTGCTGCCGCAAGATATCTCCCGTTTTTTCAATCAACCTGAAGAAATGTCGTCGACCGAATTGCGTCAATTCATCCAGGAAGTCAAACGCAACGGCGCGGATCCCAACCGCTGGTTGGTGGATCTCCATCTCAAATATGCCATTCCGCTTGCCAATTTGATCATCATCTTGTTCGGCGCGCCGCTGGCGTCAAAAAAAAGCCGCGGCAGCGCCACAGCCGGGTTCGGCCTCAGCTTGATTGTTGTCTTTATCTATTTCGGGATGGTCAAAACCTCACAAGCGATGGGACAAAACGGCGTTTTGCCGCCTTTGGTCGCCGCCTGGCTTGCCAATATAAGTTTTGCTGCAGCAGGCTTGGCCGTTTTGGTCAAAACCGCCAAATAATTTCCCCATGTGGCAGTCCAAGGTTTACTGACGCAATCTCATTGGGCAGCAGAAGGACAAGATTCGGACAACTCACTGCGGTTTGTTTGCAGAGGATTTGCAGCAGAAAGAGCCTCCCACGCGATCACCCGGACCGCAGGAGACTCTACTCAGGTGGGCCTTGCGGCGCAAAGAGCGCAAGAGTCATTGCAGCTGACAAGCCGAAGCATTCCATCCGATCCAGCTTGTCAGGAACAAGGGCATCCGTATTCAGGACAATCAAATCGTTGGTTATCGAATGACGATCAGTTTTCGAAAAGTGGTTTCGCCTTTTTTATAAAGAATTTCTCCGGTTTCAGGATTTCGATAATCCTCCGTTACTTCGAAATGCACAATATAGATACCGCTCACGATCACCTGCCGTGATGAGGTAACCGAGTTCCACGCTTCATCTCCGCTTCCATCCGTATGCTCGATTGTCTTGATCAGGTCACCCCGTTCAGTATAGATTCTGATGGTACAATAAGCGGGTATATTGAGAAACATGATCTTGTCCGGTTCACCCGTATACTGCAGATCCTTGGCTTTGATATTGAACGGATTGGGAACGATGCGAATGGCATCGAGATTGTCTCCGGCTTTTCGCCGCAAGAAAGCGGGTTCACTGGTTTGTGTATAAAATCGCCCGCTATAAAGGGGCCCTGTCGGATTCGTCGCTCCAGAGGTGTTGTTGCTCCCGTCATTATAAGCCAGCAGATAGTAATAATAGGAGAATCCGCGTATCGCGGTCAGGTCATCAAAATTGGTGACAGAAGCGGGGCCATCATGGATTTCCGTATAGGTGGTGTCTTTTCTGCCGACCGCGCGATAAATTTTATAACCGCTGACACCGCTCTCTGTGGTCGAAGGACTTGGCGACCAGGAGAGGCTGATGCGATCGCCGCCAGACTTGATGTCAAACAGGGGGGGTGGCAACGGTGGTTGCGGAATGTTGTATCCGGCATCAAAATTCCGTTTCGCTCTGCCAAAAATCATCATGATAGAGTCTTTTCCGGTATAGACCCAGCTGTTTTTATATTCATCTTTATCAGTGGTTGTCGTGCCATTCGGCAACTCGAACGGACCTTTGTCGTTGGGATCGGCATAAGCCTTCCTCCAGCGCTGTCCGATCTTCTCACACATGGCTCTGTCCAATCCGTTCACGCCCTCGGCTTCGACAATGGTCACACTTTCACCGGGCTGTAAATCAAAGGGGCCATAGCAAATCCAGACATTTGTTCCGCCGCCATCATTATGCACCGTATAGGGTGAAGAATGGCTTTGCATATAGGTTTCATCGAACCGATCGGTTCCACCCAGGCCGGCGTAGGGAATACCACTCATCATACCGTAAAGGTAGGTGAGGGTGGGCATTAGCAATGGAGAGATCGAGCCAATTTTGGGATAGGTGTCACCGGCATGCCAACCCAAGACAGCCGGCTGATTGGGATCGTCGGTTTTATCGGTCGCACTTTTATCTACATGAATGATTGCCACGCCGGCATGCTGGGGTGCAGTCAATCGGCCGGGGCCCGTGCGTTGCGGACCACCGATATTATCGAATGAGTTCACATCGGATTGGCCCGCCCACTGAAATCCACAGCGCAACCAATCGACGATCGGGTTGGCTTCTGTAATCGATTCACCAAAATGCTCCTGATAATTTTCGCCGCGTTTGGTGCACCACGAGTATTTGCCATAGGATTGGGGGCCACCAATTTCAAAAGATCCCTCATAGCAAACGCTATAACGAAAAGACCAACCGATTCGCACCCCATTCAGGGGGCCGGTTCGTTCAATCTCGGCATCATAGTCGGTATTGCCGGTATTGGTAAAAGTGAATATTTTTATAAAATAACTGTCATGATACTGCTGACTGAAGGCGTAGATGGTGCGATTCATCGTCAGGCCCATGCTGGTATTGACAATATTCGTGACGATGCGATCGGGAATTTGATCGGGATTGATTGCATCGATATCCTCGGCATAAGGGGCGGTAATATCCGTGCCATCGACAAAAACCAACGGCGGTTCAAATTTGGCTGTTTGGTAAAGTTCCATTGGGAAAATCCCATCATCCACCAGATCTGCAATCAATGGAATGCCGTAATAATTCCACACCGTGTTCTTTGCATCGATAAAATCCTTGCACGTTATCCAGGCACGCTTGATAACCGCATTGTCCGTATAAGAATAATCTGCAGGCCATCGCATGCCTTCATAGTACACGTTATTCCAGGCGCGTTCCGACCCATAGGCGGTAAAATGGCTCTGCAATTGACCGATGCGAACATATCTTTTTTCGATGCCCTCCACCTGAGCAAAGAGTCGGCCGCCGGGCAGTAAAACAATCGTGTGCAAAAAAATCAAGCTGTATAGAAACAGTCTGTTCATGACCACTCCTATCCGATTCGGCATTTAAAAATTGATCTTGACGCCAAAAAAGATGTCACGGGGATTCAAAAAGGTAAAGGAGTTGATATTTGGCATATCGATATAGGATTTATCTTCCTTGCGTCGATCATTGCGAGCCTGAATTTCCGGATCGTTATGCGGATTTTGTTCAAGAGGATCATAGGCGACTCCTTCTGGTCGATAGTCTCCGATCCGATCATCGCCTTTCTCGACTCCCTCTTCCCAGCTAAAATTAAGAGATGCCATGTAATCTTCATAATCATAGTTATCAGAAAATCCGGCAGAACTGAGACGTTTGGTATTTAAAGCATTGTTTACATCGACATAAAATTGCACCGATGTTCGGGAAAACTGCAGGGTTTTGCTCAGACGAAGATTGAGATTGTGGTAATCCTTCCATTGGACGTTATCCACAACACCGGGTATACTGTTGGGATTATAAGTCGAATAGCTGCCCGCCCGCCAGTTCGCAATAATATTCAAGTTGAGCAATGACAATGGGTGAAAACCAGCGATCCGAATCCCGAAATTCGCCGGCGTATGTAGATCGAGATTCGCCCGAGCATAAGGTTGCGGATGCGGCCTGGATTGATAGGGATTCAAGCGCAGATAATCGCGTTGTTTATTGGGATCTTCATAATAGTATTGCAGACCGAAATATCCGGATGTGGTGACATCGTAGGTATAATTGATAAAACCGGTTAGGTATTGTCCCATCATTTTGGTCAAGCTAAGCTCGAACCCCCGAATGTCCGCATAATTGTTATTGGCCGCTTGATAATATTGCACAGAGCCGTTGATGTTGGTATAATAAATCCAGCCCGGTTGATTGGATACATCCTTGTAATAGGCAGCAATATTGAGCAAGAATGAATTGAACAGACTCTGCGCATATCCCAATTCATAGGCGACTGTTTTTTCCAACTCCATATTTGGGTTGCCGAGATAGGTGACCAGACCATTTGACTCTCTCTGGATGCGAAAACGGTAAGAGGAGAACGGCTCCTGGCGAAAATGACCATAATTGAAGTAGAGCTTGCTATTCTCCGTGATAGGATGGGAAATGCCGAGTCGCGGACTGGTAGTCAGTTGTGCTTGAGTGCTGCCAGTCTCAACCTTATTTTCAAAATCTTTACCATACCCGGCAGACAAATTCTTGTCGTAATCGGATAGTTCAAACCAATCGCTGTTCGGATCCGAATAATCCATCCGGACGCCAAGGTTAGCTATGAAACCTTCGTATTCAAGCTTGTCCTGGAGATAAACACCCACACGATAGGGAAACACATTGTAGCTCATATCCCGGGTCCATGTGCTCATCGATGGGCTTTCGGTTGCCGACTTGATATCAAAGTCATTATAGGTGGCATGAATGCCTGCTTTGATCTGATTTCGGGTGTTGACCTGGCTCGTTATATCAACCCGAAAAGAGGTTGTCGAGTTGACGCTCTTGTCTCTGCCGAGATTCATCCACCCGCCCATGCTCATTCCCTCGATACCGGAAACACTGTAACCATAATAGCCATAAGGTGCCTCATCGACAAAATATCCCGGTACCGGTTCATACTTTTTCGTGGTATCCCGGTCAGCGAGTTGATAAGTGTTGTAGCGATTGCTGTTGTGCTGCAGATTGATTTCATAAAAGGTTGCAGGGCTGAGAATATGGGTCAGCCTCATCCCCAAAATGGTCCGATAAATTGAGCTCGGGCTGTAATAGCCCGGCATATAGAGAATACTGGACCCACTGCTGCTGTTGACCAGATCAGCGATCTCTTCGGTGCTGTTGAGCACCCGACCTGTGGGCGTTGTTTTCCAGTCATAGGGTGAAACCGAATGGGTTTCACCGTACAGGCTGGTTAAAGTGAATTTGACAGAACGGGTAAGATTTGAACTCAATTTGAGCTGGGTATGGTTTTCATCATAGGAATCGCGAGAAAGCGGAAAGATAAACAGGTCCTGTTCACGATAGTGGGTGGCATAAAAACGCAAATCACCCAGTCTGGTGCCGATAAATGGTACAAGCCCGCCGAATCCGGCATCGACAAAATAATCCGGTTCTTTGATGTCACCCTGACGCCGATGCTGCCATTCATACAATCGTTTGGCCCCTTCGGGCGATAAATCGTTGTTCGGATCCTTATCTCTTAACGTTTCAATGGCAACCGCATTCCATCCCTGAAAATTGGGATATTGTTTTTGCATAAAAGAATTCCACAACCCATTTTTAGTTCCGGTAAGGCAGACATCGGGATCCAGATAAGGACGGTTGAAATAGGAAAACGGATCATAAACTGACTTGCCAAAATGTTTCGCTGCGGCCGGACTGTACTGCACCGAAATCGAGGCCGTATAGCGCTCCGCACTGCCTTCCCTGGTAACCACATTGACCAAACCGGAACGCGCATTCCCATATTCAGCATTGAACCCGCCGGTTTGCACCTGAATCTCCTCAACAGAAGCAAGACTGATCGCGGTATAGGGAATATTGGAACGCTCGTCATTCAGGGAGAGGCCGTCGAGCATGAATACCGTCTGATGAGCCCCGCCCCCTCGAACCAGAATGCCTTCACTGCCGCTTTCAATTCCGGCCTGCAAAGTGAGCACCTGGTTCACTGTCTGTACCGGCATACTTTTGATTATTTCTGATTCGATATTCATCTGGCTGTTGGAAATGTCTTTGGTCACGACGGGTCTTTCCGCCACAACCACAACTTCTTGTGTGGCAATCGTCTCGATCACCAGTTGGGCATTTTGTGTGGTGGTCAGATCGATGACGACCTTGACATTTTTGACGATATAATTTGCATAGCCAATCATGGAAAATTTAAGGGTATAGGTACCAGGAGGCACATTGAGAATTGTATAGTGTCCATCCAAGTTGGTTGAAGCCCCCCATGGTGTTCCTTGTATCATCACATTAACGCCGGGCAACGCTTCACCGGTCTCGGCATCCAGCACCCGGCCGCTAATCTTGCCTGTGGTGGCGGCAAAAACAACACAAGGCAGCAACACGAGAACAAATATCAGCAGCTTATCAAAAGTTCCTCTCATGAACCTACCTCCTACCTGGATTCGATGCACAGCACCGGATCTCACAGAAAATCTATCTGAGAGCAATACACAAAGGGTGAAAATCACCCTTTCGCAACCGCATAAAGAATAAGCGATTGAATGGTTTTTTGATTCGGTTAGCACCGAATCTGGATCCTACAAGCGGGTAGAAAGATTAAAACGAAAATCTGGCAGTGAAGCGATTGATGTTTTCAAAAACATGAAACGGAACATAGGAATAGTCCACCTGCAAACCATGTTTTTTAACTCCAATTCCAAAGGAAAAATCAGTTTCATAGTGATTGCTCATGTAACCGGTTCGCAAGGCAAGCCTATCCATCAAGCAGTATTCAGCACCAAAAGAGACATACTCCGGATGTGAGCGGGGATGGGCAGCATCAAAGGAAAGCAATAAAGCATGCCGCCCTTGCACGCCGGGCAAAAAGTCCAGAACATCCATGGAAAGGCCGATATGAAAGGTCAACGGCAGTTGAAAATCCTCTTTTTCGTATCGAACCTCTTGAGAAAAATTTCTTACCGACATACCAAATTTTAAACTCTTGTAGCCGGTTCTATACAGTGTGCCAAAATCGAATGCCAGTACATTAAGACCGTAATATTTTTCCACCACCACAGTATCGTTTTTGCTGTAAACCGGGACAATGCTGTTGCCCAGATTCTGATTCGCACATTTCACCTGTCCACCGACAGCAAACTTGTCCGATAATTCCCGGGCATAAGCCAAGCCGAACATCAGGGCACTGGGGCCTTTCCAGCCTTCAATATCTTCAAAACCTTGCTCATTGTTTGCAACCTGAGTAAAATAAAAATCACCATAGTCAACAGCCTGCAGAGAAAAACCGATTACACCATTCTGGCTCTTCCAGGATCTAAAAGCTGCGGTTATGGAAAAGTAATCGATATCAGCAATCCACTGCATTTGGCTGATGGAAACATCATACGTCGTATTCATGCGGGCCAGACCTGCTGGATTGTAAAATAAAGCCTCACTGGTCGATTCAATGGTAGAAAAAGCCTCTGCCATTGCCGTTGCCCTGGCGTTAGTTTTGACGCTCAGGAACTGAAAGCCGGTCTGAGCCCACTTGTCCTGTGCCAAAGACAAACCACATGAAATCGACAGGATTATCGCAACAAATAGTATCAGCTTTTTCATCGGCCTACCATTCTTTCTTTGATGATCCGGGTTCTGTGCCAACAGAATCCATCGATATCTATTATGTTGTCTTTATTGCATTTGCAGCAAGAACCGTTTCCATTCGCCTGGTGCAAATACCTTGCTGTGTTTATTGGGGATTCGGTGCTTCAGACCGAATCCAGGGATGAATAGTTCCGCTTAAAAAGCACAGCAACCCGATACTCCCCGAACAGCATTGCTTGCCTGTTGAATCGATAATCCATGTTTTTGTGCAAACAGAGCCTTTTTTGATTTGATTTATTAAATGAAATCCAGCAACAGGGTGCATCCTTATTAAGCTTAGCCTATTTGCTGCAAAAAGTCAAGATTTATTTTAGCAACATCCTTCTTATTTAGTTTATTTATAGTGGTTTATGGCTTTTTATCTTTCTCCAGATTCGGCCATAATCTTCAACTAGGGAAAATGGATTTCCCGCTCTTTTTCTGCAGATATTTTATAGCGCTTGCTTTGATTGTCGCAAATCAATTCCAGAGTAAAGTCGGTATTTCCTTTTGCGAAGATTCGATAGGAAGGATCACCCGCTTGCCGCGCTTGTGCCAACAGATCGGCGCGAAAAGCGCAATCCGGTCCCCAGCGGAGATTCTTGATCCCGTGTTGGTCATTGCGGTGCAGAACCCAGCGAATCAACTGCTCTGGAGCGTTGACCTGGACGCCGATCACATTTTCGATCAGCAAGGCGATGGTGCTCAGGCCCGTCCATCCGACGAAATCGACCCGGCTGCGATTGCTGGGATAGTAGAGGGTGGCCTGATGGTAGCTCTCATACAGCATTCCATATGAGATAGTGGTGAGATAGATCGCCAACAAATGGTTTTCAGCAATCTCTGTGGCTTGTTGCGTGAGGCCATTGGCATCCAATCCTTTGATGACCATATAATTCATCGGCGGATAAACCGAGCCGCGCCAGAAATCGCCGTGCGGGGAATAGTCGATGGAATGTTTGCCCAGGGTTGGGATGCGGTGCGGCGTGTTGAAATTGGTCGGATCCTGTAGAGCGGCGAGCAAGCCGGCGACATGTTTTTTTTCGGCAACCCGGGCCAAGAGCGGCCAATAGCCGGCGATGCTCCAGTGGTTGATCGGCAAAATATCGCGGATCAGATCGCCATAGAATCGATCATCGTCGTTCCACATCATCGAGTTGATGGCCCGGGACAGAAAAACGTGTTCGCGTTCATATTTTTGTGCCAATTTCGGCTCGCCGCATTGCACGGCCATCTTGTTCAGCAGGTAGGCGTTCAGAGCTTGCTGTGCGGTCAGATCGATCAGCCGCGTGCCGAGCGGTCGATTGCTCATGCCGTTGCCTGCATAGCCGCTGGTATAGGGTCCCGCTTGCGTGCCGTGCAGTCTCTTGACAGCACCATAAAAGCGGTCCAGCACCGGCAATATTTGCCGCAACCGGTCGAGATCGCTGGTTTGCAGATAGTACTGCCATTCCGCCCAGGCAAAAATCGGCATCTGGATGCGGTTTTGATTCGGCTCATCCAGGATTAAAGGGATTGTGCCGTCTGGTTCCTGCAGAGCATAAAAAGCGTCCAGGCCATCCATCGGGTGATCGATCTGTGGATGGGCGTTTTGCAGGTATTTGCCGAATCCCGCCACAAACGCCTGCGCCCAGGAAGTCAGGGTTCCAGCCTTGCGGCAGTCGCCGATTGCCCAGCCGGCCGGCGTCTGGATGCGGTTCATGTCAGCCAACCGCCATGTTTCGTAATAGAGAGCAATCCATCCTGGCTCGTCCGCCAAAACAGGTTCTGGTAAATTGGCTCGCCAATCTTCCGGCTGGCTGTAAATCGGCGAAAATGATGCAAAAAATACCACAAAAAGTCCGGCGCTGCAAATCTTTCCTATTCTTTTCCGCAAAGCTCAAACCTCTTCTGGTGTAGGACAAAATCCTCAAAGATCTGTATTCCACGCCTATGGCAACAACGTTCCAAAACACCTGGTTGAAAAAGGCGCCAAAAAGATAAAAAAAACCGGACCGATCGATCAAGATCGGTCCGGCCGATTGCTGGTCCAAAAGAGAGTTATTTGACGAACAGCATTTTTTTGGTCAACATCTGGCCGTTGACATTGAGGCGGTAATAGTACATGCCTGTCGCCTGCATGGTGGCATCAAAAGTCACGGAATGCGACCCTGCCGTCATCTGGTCATCGACCAATTTGGCCACCTGGCGTCCGGTGATGTCAAAAACCGTCAATTCGACGCTTCCGTCATTTTTAAGAGTAAACGGAATAGTGGTCGTCGGGTTGAACGGGTTCGGATAATTCTGGCCGAGCTCAAAATCGATCGGCAGAGTTTCCCGATCTCTGACGGAAACCGGATTGTAGACGAACTTGTAGATCACATAGCCGTTGTAGACGCCAGAATAGGCGGTGTTGCCGTCCTGGCTGAAGGCCACACCGCGAGGTCCGGTATAGTTGGATTCGCCCGGATCCGGCATCATGGTATAGCTGTACTCTTTCTTTTCGAAATCAAAGGCAACCAGGCTGTTGATCTTCTGATCCGGACCAGCCGGGGCATAGGCAGCATCCTGCGAGATCCACAATTTGCCGTCTCGATCCCAATCCAGCGCCGTTTTCATGGTCTTGAAGATCAATTTGCCCTTGTTGTCGCTGTACAGGCTGTCGGTGTATTGGTAGGTGATATAGTCGGTGGTCGTGTGGATCTTGATGGGGTTGGAATTGTCACCGATATCGCCCACATAGATCGCCGAACCATCGGAATTGACCTGGATATCGCGCGTGTAGGAAGGCACGTTGGTCAGCGTGTACTGTGCGGCCAACGAATAGTCCGCCGGATCGATAACCAGGATCGGGTTCGTGCCCACCACCTGCCCGGTATAGATAAAACCTTCGGAGTCAATTCCCACACCAGCCACACTGCCAGCAGGCATGGCATAGGCAGCAAGGACTTCATAGGTGTCGACATCGATATTGATGAGGCGACCGCCGCGGCAATAGACGATATTGCCATTCGGGTCGACCTCGATACCGCGGGCATTGGTGTTGGTCGCTAACCAGGCAGCAGAGCCATCCGCACCTGCTCCAGGAACCAACAGCGAGTCGATGGTTTTGACCAGGTTGCCCTCGGCATCGATGATGCGGATCGGATCGTAGTAATTGGCTGACCACAGACGGTCGTACTTGTCAACGGCCACACCGTGGCTTCCGTGCGACGAATCGAAAATCGCCACATATTCCCAACCCGAGGGAACCTCTTTCCACTCAGATACCGGGCCCATCGCGGTCTTGACGTATTTGTACACGACGTTGCCGTTAAAACCACCAACATAAGCGGTTTCGCCGTCTTCGCTGAAAGCAACACCACGAGGACCGTTATATTTGTCTTCGCCTGGATCGGGCATCCACACGTATCCGTACTGTTCGGTGCTGAAATCGAACACCACGAGCGCGTTGACCAGCTGAGGTGCGCCGACAGCGGCATAGGCATCGTCCATCGAAACCCACAGACGCCCCATCGGATCCCAGTCTAGAGCGGTTTTCTGAGCCGAAAAGATGGTATCGCCATCGACGTCGACGAAAAGGCTGTCGGTATTGACGTAGGTGATATAGTCCTCTGTCGTATGAACCTGAATGCCATCCTTTGAGCCTGAAATATCACCCATGTAGATGGCCGAACCATCATCGCTGACCTGCAGATCGCGAGTGTAACCCGGGACATTGGTCAGTTGGTATTGACCGGCCAAAGAATAGTCGGCCGGATCAATAACGAGAATCGGATTTGCGCCGACCACTTGTCCGACGTAGATAAAACCATCCGCATCGATAGCCGGTCCCGCCACACTGCCGGCGGGCATCGGATAGGCAGCGATCACATCATAGCTGTCGACATTGATGTTGATCACCCAACCGCCGTTGGCATAGACCATATTCCCGTTCAAATCCACTTCGATGCCGCGCGCATTGGTGTTGGTCTTGCGCCAGCCGGCAGCGCCACCTTCGCCCAGTCCAGGCACCAGCAGCGAGTCGATGGTCGCAACCAGGTTGCCGTCGGCATCCATAATGCGGATCGGATCGTAATAGTTGGCTGACCACACGCGTCCGTATTTGTCGACAGCCACACCGTGGCAACCGGCAGCGGAATCAAAGATCGCTTCATAAGCGTATTCGATGGTCGCTTCTTTCCACTCGATAGCCATCGCGGGCACGGCGACGAGCAGAACCAGTACGGTAACAAAAAGTTTCTTCATCTTTCCCTCCTCGGTTCATTTTTAAGTTGTTTGATTGAGCAAAAAAAAGATGGATCCGCTCACCTCCTTTCCGATTTAATTTCGTCCGTAGTAGGGTGCTCCTTGCTCAAGCATGTTTATTTTCCACAATTTGAAGGTCTCTGACGGCTCGCTGCCAAATTTTTGAATTGCATAGAGAAACACATCGTTTCCCCAGGTAATCGACTCGTAAGAGACCACCGTCCCGGCAGGAGAACCGAGCAAATTGGAATAGACAGCCTGGTGACTGCCGTCAGATTCGCGATAGCGGAATAGACCGTTGTGATGAGTGGTGCCGAGAAGCATATCACCGCTGGCGGAAAAGGTGATCGATTTGATCTCTTTTCCCTCGAGCCAATCAGAAGCCGTTAGTGACAGCACTTCTTCAGGTGCACCGAGCGCTTCGCCCTGAATCTGACACTTCCATATTTTTTGTTCCTGGCTGGCAGCGTTGTAGGCGCCGGCATAGACATAACCATTGAAAACTCGAACAGGGCCGAGATTGGCCGGCAGTTGCATCGCATCTGCGCTTGTGCCGTTGGGTCTGACCAGCATCAGATAATTGGTGCCAGCCACCCAACCGTTGTCGGCTTCATCAAAATCGAATCCCATAGGTGCCTTGCCAACGCTGATACGCGACTCTTCAGTGCCGTCGGGTTTGAAACGCGCCAGGATGCGTACGCGGGGGGGAATAACGAAACTCATGTAGAGGAGATTGCCCGGGCCCATTTTCATGTCGTTGCCGTTGATGATGGGTTTGGCAGCCCATTCAATGGTTTCGCCCAAGGGATCGATTTTTTTAATCATGTTCGCGCGCATTCCCACATAGACATTCTCATCAATATCTGCAGCCACCCTGATCCCGATATCGGTGGAGACAAACGTGCCGTGCTCCTGCACAGTGGGAATGATTTTCAAATAGATCAAATCGGTAAAAAATTCCGAGCCGAACACGGTGGTGCGCAAGCGCACGCTGTCGCCGATGGCGTTTCCTGGCGCCAACACCTGCACCTGTGTGGCTGAGGCGTTCAGCACCTGCGCACGAAAATCGTTAAAGTAGACAAAATTTTCTTCCGCTACTGCAGAAAAGTTTTGCCCGCTCAGGGTCACGACCGAAAGGCCTGCCATGATGCTGCCGTTATATGTCGGCTGTGCATTGACCTCGCTGATGGTCGGTGCCGTCGTTCCTTCGGCATTGGGGTCAAAGACACTGTCCGGATAGTCGTTTTCGCATCCGACGAATACCAGCAGTGCCAGGCCCAGACTGAGCAAAAGTCTCACGGCATTGTCAATCGTTTTCATAATAGGTTTTCCCTCACATTTTTCCCCTTATTCGAAAGCGACCGAATCGTCCTGGTCGATGTTGCATCACCTCCCGATTGCGGTGTACGGAGGCATCGGGGTTTGTCGACCGGTCGGCCGAACGGGATTATAATCGACGGCAATCGCTGCCGCCTGTTTCTTACAAGGATAGACGTACCGAAATCCTGCTGATATCGTCGAACACATCAAACGGCGAATAGCTGTAATGAATGCCAACGCCGTATTTTTGCACGCCGAATCCGGCGGTCAACCCATAATCATCCTGATTGCCGACATAGCCGGCACGCAGAGACAGAATGTCCAATAAATTGTATTCGCCGCCGATGCTGATATATTCGGGAAAAGAACGCGGATGCGCGGCATCGATCGACACGATGAAGGATTGTCCCTCCAGGTCAAACGGAAGAAAGTCGAGCACATCGGCGGAAATACCGATGCGAAAGGTCAGCGGCAGTTGAAAACTCTCTTTTTCATATTCGACTTCATTGGAAAAATTGCGCACCGACATGCCGAAGACCAGGCTTTTGAAACCGGTGCGATAAAAGGTGCCGAAATCGAACGCGGCCACGCTCATATCGAATTTTTCCGACGTCAGATCCTCTTCGGTGATGTCATCATATTTCATCTGTTCGTCGACAACGACCGTATGCGAACCGAGATCTTGATAGACGGCTTTGACGGTGCCGCCTATGGAAAATCTATCGGTAAGCGAATTGGCGTATGTAACACCGATGGCCATGGCGCTGGGAGAAAAAACACCGGTGTCTTCATAGCCGATTTCCAGCTGGCGACTGAACGTGGTGCCCAGAAAGTCGCCATAGTCCACCGACACAAAACTGATTCCCAATACGCCATAGAGACCGCGTTTCGGCCGATAGGCGAGGGCGCCGGCAAAATAGTTGATATCGGCGATCCAGGTCATCTGGGATGCGGTGAAATCCAGGGTGGTGTTGAACAGGGCCATACAGGCCGGATTGTAAAAGATGCTGCTCGCGCCGGCATCGATGGTCGTATAGGCGTCGCCCATGGCCGTCGCTCGGGCATCGATGCCAACGCTGAGAAATTGCATTCCGGTTTGCGCCAGCTTTTTCTCCGCCTGTACAGCCGGAATGGAGAGGCCAAGCGCCAAAACCGCTATCAACGCAATGTGCGTGATTCTCTTCATCTCAAAGCTCCTCAATGAACTTGGTTTCTCTCTCATCAACGGATAACGACGAACTTGCGAATCGCTCTTTGACCATCCGGCGTTTCAAAAACGGCGATGTAGATGCCGCTGACCACCACCTGGCCATAGTCGGTGTTCGAATTCCAGGCGTGATCCCCGCTGCCGTCGGTGTGCTCGATGGTCTTGATCAAGTCGCCGCGCTCCGTATAGATCCGGATGGTACATTGCCCGGGAATATCGAGAAAAGCGATTTTATCCGGCTCGCCGGGGTATTGCAGTTCCTTGTTGCGGGCGATAAACGGATTGGGCACAACGCGGATGTCTTCCAGGCTGGCGCCTGCCTGCCGCTTCAAGCGGGCCGGCTCGATGGTTTGCGTCCAGAACAAGCTGCTTTCCTGTTTCTGTGGGCTGTCATCGACGCTGACCACATAGTAATAATAGGAGACTTGACGGATCGGCGTGGTGTCTTCAAAATTGTTGACCACAGGATTGGCGGTACCTTCACCGCATTCAAAAATCATTTCATAGGTCGTATCCGGTTTGGCGATGGCGCGATAAACCCGATAGCCGCCAAAATTCGTTGCGCTCTCGGCGCTGTTCGACCAGCTGAGGAAAATGCGATCGCCGCCGGAATTCACCTCAAAAAGATCTGGTGGTGGGGGCGGGGTAACCAGGGAATAGCCGCTGCTGAAATTCTGTCTGGCCTTGCTGAAAACCTTGAGCAGTGAGTCTTCGCCGGTCATCACCCAGGCGTTCTTGAATTCATCCTTGTTGGTGGTGGTCGAACCATCCGGCAGGTTATAAGTGGCGCTGCTCACCTTGCCGCTGTATTCGTCGTACCACTGTTTGCCGATATCTTCGCACATCTGTCGGTTGAGCCCATTGACTCCTTCAGCCATGACGATGTGAATGCTGTCGCCTGGCGCCAGGGTGTAAGGTCCATAGCCGATACAATTGGAAAAACCACCCGGGGTGCCTTCCAGTTTGTCCGGATATCCGCTGCCGACCTGCTCATAATGGCGGGGTTTGCGATGGCCGCGGGTGATCCATTGCCACTCCAGGCGCATCTGTTCGCGGTCAAAAGCGCTGTTGGCTCGGGTCGGCGGATCATCCGACTGCTGCCAGGTGGTGGTGGCCGGTTGGCGCGGATTGTCGGTCTTATCGCTGGCAGACTTGTCGGCGTGCAAAGTGATGGAACCGACAAAACCCGGTGTACCCAGGCGGCCGGTCTTGTGGGTGATGTCCGGTGAACCGATCACATCGTATTGCAGCCCCGAGTGTCTGCCCATCCAGGCGTAAGTGCAGCGCATGGAATCGGCACCGGCAACACCATTGAGATAGTCCTCATAGTCACCCGGATAGATATAGGGGCCTTCGCTGTCTGAAGCTTTGAACTCGCCCAGATTCTTCAGCGTCTGGTTGATGCCCCAGCGAGCGCTGTTGATGGCCCAATCTGTACCTTCACGAGCGCCGACATAGCGATACTGATAAAAGAACCACACATCGGTCAGGGTTTTACCCGGCATTTCGATTTCGGGATCTGCATCGATGTTACCGGTATTTTTAAAGACATAATCATAGATGAAATAGGTATCGTGCTCTTTCTGCCCCCAGGCATAAATGCGCCGGGTCATGGTCACGCCGATGCTGGTATTGACGACATTGTGGATCACGCGATCGGCGATAAGATCGGCATCGACCCCATCCAGGGCTTCGGTATTGATCAGTTCTGTGACCTGTGAAAGGCCATCGACCAGGACACTGGGATGATCGTAACGGCCATAAAGCTTGAACGCTATCGGGATGGTTTCCCGCTGGGTATCCCAGACGCGCGGACCACAATGCACCACTTTGTTTTCATAGGTCAGACCGCCGTATTGGGGATGATCGGTAAAATTGGTGGTGCCGATCCATAGCGCCTTGGCTGCCTGGTGATCCTGATTGGCATAGAGAGCCGGCCATTCCAGACCTGTCTGCTGAATCTTGAGAAAAGCTTCTTCGGGTTCGCAACCGGGCTCAAAATACCAACTCTGCAGCGTGCCGATTTTGAGCTGTAAAACTGCCTGCGCCAGCACCCGGCCGGTCGAAAAAGCCAGCAAAACCGCCAGTACGGCCATCCAAACAACGCTCGTCATTGGCTTGTGAACTGAATGTCTCATTTCCAGATTCCTTTATAAAGGGTGCGATTAAAAATCGATTTTGATCCCGAAAAAGATGTCGCGCGGATTGAGATAATAGAGCCATCTGAGATTGGGATTGTTGATGTACGATTTGGTCTCAGCCCGTTGCTTGTTGCGCGCGGCAATTTCTGCGTTTTGTGCTGCAATAGCCGCATCGTCGTCGGGATTGTCGAGCAGGCGCTCAAAGGGATCGTAGGCGACGCCGTCGGGCCGCAGATCACCGTACTTGTCGTCCCCATAGTCCAGACCGTACATGCCGTAACCGCCGAGATGACGGCCGACTTCCCGATCCCAATGCAGCGAATTGAGGTAATCGCGCCGATCGTTGCCGCCGTAGGAAAATGCATAGGTCGAGAGAATCTTGGTGTTGAGAACATTGTTGATGGTCATATAGAGCTCAAAGTTCATGCGCTTGACATTGACCCGTTTGCTGATGCGCATATCCATGTTGTAATAATTCGGGTATTTGGTGTTGTTGTTCACGCCGGCCACGGTGCCGCCGCCGGTCCAGGTGTAGTAACTGCCCTGACGCCAGTAGAATTGAAAACTGGTGATCCAATCGGCGAGCGGATTGCACCGGTAAACTTTGGGACCAAAGTTCATCGGCGTTCGCAGAGCGATATTGGCTTTGAAATAGGGCCGCGGAATCGGTTTGATCTGGTATTCGTTCAAGCGGTCATATGCGCGTTGATCAGCGCCGTTTTCATAGACCTCACGCCGGCCAAAGTAGCCATAAGTGCTGACCATATAGGTGTAGTTGATTAAGCCGGTTATCCATTCCCCGACCCGACGCTCCAACGATACTTCAAAACCGCGGATATCCTCGTAATAATTGGACGAGGCGCGATAATAGCTGACCTTGTTGTCCGAACTCTGAAAATAGACCAGGTTCGGTTGATCCGAAATATCGCGATAGTAGGCAGCCAGGCGCAGGAGGAACTGGTTGTAGATATTGTGCTCGTAGCCAAGCTCATAGGCCACGGTTTTGCTCAGATCGAGGTTGGGATCGCCGATCTGACTCACCGAATTGTCGGTGAAACGCCGCACCGTATAGAGGCGTTCGGCAACCGGCATGGAACGGAAGTGACCGTAATTGAAATAGATTTTCGAATTGACCGTGATCGGATGCGAGATGCCCAGACGCGGACTGATGTAGACCTTGGATTCGGTATCCTTCTTCTCGATCGCTTCTTCGAGTTCTTGATTCCATTGCGAGGAGAAAAACGCGCGGTCATAGGTGGCCAGGTCGTACCATTGATCGTTGGCATCCGAATAATCGACTCGCAGACCGAGATTGGCAATCATGCCCTTGAACTCGATCTTGTCCTGCGCATAGATGGCACCGCGGATCGGATTCTTGTCCCAGATCGACCAGGGCCGTCCAGATGGCAACGTGATATCGATCGACCCGTATTCCACCTGGTGGTCGTTGTAGACCAACTCGATGCCGCTCTTGATCTGGTTGTTGTCGTTGACCTGGCTGGTCAGATCGGTGCGAAAAACGGTGGAGTAGATCTTTGAATAGTCGCGCGAATTGCTCATGCCCACGCCCATGCGGATACCGTTGATACCGCTGCTCGGCAAGGGCTGGAAACCGTAAGGAGCCTCATCGAGCCAGTAATCGTTGCCGATAGTGATGGCCGGCGAGGTGTCGCGCAATCTGGCCGGCTCGGTGCGGTAGAGAACCCCGGTGCGTTCGAGAGAAACTTCGTAAAAGGTCTTCGGGGTCAGTGTATGCGTCATTTTGGCGGCAAACATATGGTTATAGATATCGGTCGGACACCAATAGTCGGTGCCGTAGACGATGGCATCCTGGTAGGTGTTGCCGTAGACGAGGCTGGCCAGGCCATCCGTCGAGCGCAGATAACCGGAAAGCCCATTGTTGTTGTTGTTAAGCGAGGCCACTTCGCCGTAATTGGCGGTCAGCATCAACTTGATATCGCGATTGAGATTGGAGGTCAGTTTGAGCTGGGTGGTGTTGTCGCTGTAATATTCGCGCACCAGAGGAAAGAGAAAATATTCGCGTTCGCGTTTGTGGGAAACATAAAAGCGCAGATCGCCGAGTTTGTCGCTGAGGTAGGGTAGCGGCCCGCCGAAACTGCCGTCAAAGATCCAGTCCGGATCCTTGATATCGCCCTGTTTGCGGTGCTGCCAGCGATAGACCCGCTGCGCTCCCCAGGGAGTCAGATCGTTGGTGGGATCGTCATCGGTCAAGGTGCGGCGGGACACTTCGTTCCATCCATCAAAAGCCGGATACTGATCCTGCATATGTTCATCCCAGGCGCCGTTGTTGGTACCGGTCCAGCATACGGCATCGTCGAGATAGGGCCGGTTCCAGAATGACATCGGATCATAAGGCGAGATATCGAAATGTTTCTGCGCAGCCGGGCTGTGTTCATAGCGGAATGATCCGGTATAGCGGTCGCGCTCGCCCTCTTTGGTGACCACATTGACCACACCGCTGCGCACATTGCCGTATTCGGCGTTAAAACCGCCGGTTTCGACCTTGACCGCCTGCACCGAGCTGAGAGCCAGATTGGTGATCGGCTGGTTGGTGCGTTCGTCGCGCATGGTGACGCCGTCGAGCATGAAAGCCAGCTGATCGGCACCGCCGCCGCGCACTTCCAGGCCAACAATGCCGGCCTGCACACCGACCACCTCGGAGACGCGCTGGATCGGCAGCACTTCGACCTGCGAGGCTTCGATATTGACCTGGCTGGAGGAAATGTCCTGCACCACCACCGGCCGGGTTGCGACCACTGTCACTTCCTGACCGGAGATCACCTCGGTTTGAATCCTCATATCGATGCGGGTGGTCAATTCGATGTCAACGCGCACGTTCTGTACGGTGTAGGGAGAATACCCGATCATGGTCGCCCTTAACGAATAAACACCAGGCTGCACGTTGAGTATGACATAATTGCCGTCCAGATTGGTAGCCGCCCCCATGGTCGTCCCCTCGATCACCACATTGACCCCGGGTAAAGGCTCACCCGTCTGCGCATCGGTCACCTTGCCAGCGATCTTGCCGGTAGTCGCCGCCAACAACAGAGACGGCACCAATGCCATTACGAGCAACAGAGATAGCCACGATCTCATTGCATAACCTCCAAATTTAAGGATGGAGAATGTGATTTTCAGGCAAGCTCATCGCGTCAGATCCGAACTGTTTGTGGGTCGCCGGGCAAATCCTTTTCACCCGTTCGGTTTGTCGTTGACCAGTCGCGAATATTTCGAAAGATACGATCGGAAAAATTGGGTATGTCAGAGAATCAATACAAAATACAGGTAATTATAGCTTAGTCCTTTTCGAGCAAAAAGTCAAGATATTTTTTAGGGAAATAAACCATAAGTTCATAAAAGCAGGTATTTTATAACCGATTAATGTTTTAGTTTTTTTAGTCAAAGGCCATTCTAGATAAATTTCATAAAAGAAATCGACAGGAATATTAAATTATTTCATATCAATGGGGTGTAATATCTAAATAATTATTGTGTTTTTTTGGCAGAAGCACGTTTTGTGGAGTTCGTAAGAATTGGAAATGGAGCCGACGTTCCATCAGATCGCCCCGGTGCAGGCATGACAAGAAGGCCTGCGCCAAACTTGGGTCGTCGCTGCAGTCGATGGACAAGAAGGGGAACAAGATCCGAAGGTGATATCCTCCGGATCTTGTTGGTTTAGAGGATAAAAAGCATTTCTGAATATTTCGGCAGCGGCCAAAGCGAATCATCGATCAGCTGTTCGAGCGCATCAGCCGGAACGCGCGCCTCCGCCAGCAGGCTGACCACATGATCGCCGACTGCCTTGGCGCACTGAGAGAGGTCGTCGATGCTCTGCACCCTGACCAACTCACTGTTGAGCTGTTCAGTATAACCGGCCAATTTTTCGATTTGCTCCTGGATCTCGCGCAGCAACGCTACTTCCCGGACAGCGGTACCATCGCCGAGCACCTCGCGCAATCCCTTGATCACCTGCAACAATTGCGTTTCATAGGCAAATGCAGCAGGCAGGACAATGGTTTTCGCCATATCGATGAAAGTCACGACCTCGATTTCTAAAGTCTTGATGTATTGCTCCAGCTTGGTGTGGAAGCGCGCATAGAGTTCATCGGCGCTGAAAACTCGTTGTCTCTCCAGGAGCTCGACATTCTTCTTGGCCAGCAAAGCATCGACGGCATAGGCGGTATTTTTACAGTGGCACAAGCCGCGGCGAATCGCTTCTTCTTCCCAGGCCCGGTCGTAATTGTTTCCCTCGAACAGTACCGCTGAATGAGCATCGATCTTTTTTCGCAGAACCTCGAGCACCGCAGCATTCAGCTCAATGCCCGCAGAAACTCGCTTTTCAATTAAATCGATGGTTTGATCGAGTGCATCGGCAACCGCAGCATTCAGCACCGTATTCGGCAGCGAAACAGACGACGAAGAGCCCACAGCGCGAAACTCGAACTTTGTCCCGGTAAAAGCAAAAGGCGAGGTGCGGTTGCGGTCGGTATTGTCGCGCAGGATCGACGGCAGCTTGCTGATGCCGAGATCGATGATAAAGTCGGTCGCAGTCTGGGCGCGTTTTTTGCCGGTGCGGATGTAATCCAGCGCCTGGCTCAGATGTCGGCCGAGATAGACCGACATGATCGCAGGCGGCGCTTCGTTGGCACCCAGGCGGTGATCGTTGCTCGCCGAAGCGATCGATGCGTGCAACAGATCGCCGTATTCGTGTACGGCTTGTATAACGGCAGTTAAAAAGACCAAAAACTGCAGGTTTTCTTCCGGCGTCTTGCCCGGATCGAACAGATTGTTGCCGTCCGAATCCTCCAGCGACCAGTTGTTGTGTTTGCCGCTGCCGTTGACTCCGGCAAATGGCTTTTCATGCAACAACAAAGACAGGTTCATGCGGTTGGCAATCTTTTTCAATATTTCCATAACCTGATGGTTGCGGTCCGCACCCACATTGGCTTCACCATAGATCAAGGCGATCTCGAATTGCAGCGGTGCCACCTCGTTGTGCCGAGTCTTGGCTGGTACTCCCATTTTGTAGAGCTCTTCTTCGGCTCTGTCCATAAAGGCGAGCACCCTTTCCCGGATCGAACCGAAATAGTGGTCCTCCAAATCTTGACCCTTGGGAGGCTTGGCGCCCATCAGAGTGCGACCGGTAATGCGCAGATCAGGCCGTAGGTTATAAAACGCTTTGTCGAGAAGAAAATACTCTTGTTCGGTGCCAAGAGTCGGAACCACCCGCGTCGCGCTTTGATTGCCGAACAATTGCAGGACCCGCAATGCGGCGCGATTGACCGCTTCCATCGAACGCAAAAGCGGCGTTTTTTTATCGAGCGCTTCGCCGTTGTAGCTGATAAATACCGAAGGAATACACAGAATGCCGCTTTTCGGCCCCTGCATGATAAATGCCGGACTCGATGGGTCCCACATCGTATAACCGCGCGCTTCAAATGTCGTCCGCATGCCGCCGCTGGGAAAAGAAGATGCGTCTGGCTCTCCCTGCACCAGCTGCTCGCCGCGAAAACGCTCCAACGGCTCGCCCTCGTCGAATTCCAGAAAGGAATCATGTTTCTCAGCAGTTGACCCGGTTTGCGGCTGAAACCAATGAGTGAAATGGGTGCACCCTTTGCTGATGGCCCACTCTTTCATCGCATGGGCGACACTGTTGGCAATGGCCATATCGAGCTTGCTGCCCCGACGGATCGTATCGCGCAACTTGCGATAAACATCCTTGGGCAACAGCTCGTGCATCACCTTATCGGAAAACTGGTTGATGCCAAAGATGGACATCGCCCTCACGCCATCCGGGCGGCCTTCAGATTGACCATTCGCGGCAATCTTGAGCATCACCTGCTGTCGCAACGATGACATATTCCCTTCTCCTCTCTTTTTTCGTGGGAGCCCTTGCAACACTCTGATTAAACGAAGATTCGGTGCTGAGCACCGAATCACACAGAAAACCAATCCGATAGAAACGCACAAAGGTTTAAAAGTACGATTTTCGCAACTGCATAAAGAATAACCGATTGAATGTTTTTTTGATTCGGTTAACAACGAGCGCAGGAAAGCCGATAAAGACAATATATGACCTTTTTTTCTATCTTTCAAGATATTTTCTTGGTTTTATTACTTTTTATTGCTATATTTCTTTAATTATTTAAGTAAATATCTAATATATCTTATTAATCAAAGTCCATCCGCCCCAGTCTCTCCCCTTCCGAATGAGATGCACCAAGATTCAAATAAAAATCCGGAAATACTGCCATCCCACTCGGCGTTTTATTTCATAAGTCGATCCACACCAAAAGAGCGTCGGCTGCACCAACGGCCCAGGAGAAGGAATGAAACGCACTCGACTATGGTTTCAAGCTGCACGGCCTTTCTCATTAACCGTCAGCATCATGCCGCCTATCATCGGCGGGTTGATCGCCGCGGTGGAAAATCCTGCTCTGAGACTGCATTTCCCCCATTTTGTGCTGGCCTTGTTGGGATGCGTTCTTGCCCACGCCGGATCGAACATGCTCTCCGACTGCATGGATTTCCGTGCCCATGTCGATCGTCAGGGCACCTATGGCTCCAGCGGTCTTTTAACTGCGAATCTGATGCAACCAGCACAACTGCTGCGCGGCGCGGTGGTAGCCTACGGGATCGCCCTGCTTATCGCAATCTATTTTGTCCTGGTCACTCCCAATGGTCTCGCACTGCTCTGGCTGATCCTGCTCGGCGCGGTTCTCGGAATCTTTTACACTTTCGGCCCGTTCGCATGGAAATACCACGCCCTCGGTGATATCGCGGTTTTCATTTCGTTTGGACCGGCCATGAGCCTGGGCGCTTATTGGGTCCAGACCGGCCGTTTTGCCTGGCCACCAGTGCTCTACATCCTGCCCCTGGCATTGCTGGTCGATGCCATTCTGCACAGCAACAACCTGCGCGATATCGACAACGACAAAATCGCCGGCATCCAAACGCTGCCGATCGTTGTCGGAGCAAAACAAGGACAACGCATCTATGCACTGCTGGTGTACGGTTCATACCTTCTCATTCTGGTTCTCATCATTTTTGCCGGACTCGCCTGGTGGGCTGCCTCGACCTTTATCTCGATACCTCTCGCTCTCCGACTGGGCAAGAAAGTGAAAGCCCAGGCCGAATTGCCGAAACCAGAATTCAGCCGCATCGACGCGGAAACCGCACAACTGCATTCGGTTTTTGGCCTTTTGTTCATCGCAGCGTTGCTGCTGGATCTATGGGTAGGGTAATGAAGATCCGCTTCTATTCTTCCATCGCTCTCGCCGTTGGCCTTTGGGCGATGGTGTTTGTTTGGAAACCGTTCAATTTCTGGATCTTGATGAGCGCCAGCACTTTGCTGTTGATGGCAATTGCGGTCACAACTGGTCGGCCGCTACAGCCCCATGCCAAACCGACGTTTCGCGATTTTTGTTTCGGTGTCGCCGCGGCAGTTCTGCTCTACACCATTTTTTTCGCCGGCCGCCTGTTCCTCGATCTGCTCGCCGAAAGGTGGCCGCTTCTTTTTGGCCGCAGCGAAGCGCAAATTCAGGCCGTCTATGGTGACCGCAACTCGCTGCCGCTGCCCCTGATCGCATTGCTGCTGATTTTTCCGATCGGTTTCGGGGAGGAACTTTTTTGGCGCGGTCTCGTGCAAAAGACATTTGCCGAGCATCACTCGGCCGGCACCGCTTTTATCATGGCCACCTTGCTCTATACGGCTGTCCATCTGGTGACCGGCAATACGGTTTTGCTGATTGCCGCCCTGGTCGGTGGCCTGTTTTGGGGCGGCATCTACTGGAAGACCGGCAATCTGTGGATCCCCCTGATTTCGCACATGCTCTGGGATCCCTGGATATTCGTCTGGATGCCGGTCGCCTGAGGCGCTTGTCGATTGTTTTTTGAATATGAGGTAAGTCTTGTTCAACCAAAAATCGCTCGTTTCAGCAATTCTTCTGTTGCTCGGTTTTGCCAGCGGACAAATCCGGTCATCGACTCCGGTCCTTTCAGAGTTGGAAATCCATCTGCAGTCCGATATCGCCGATCACCGTCTCGATGACTTTTTGTTGATCGAAGCGGCGTTCATCCTCTCTGGAGTCGACCACCCCGATTCGCTCGCTTTTTATCGCCGCTGGTATGACGAGCTGCTGCAAAGTCTGCGCGATTACCACTTCGACTCCGCTGATCGAGTCGGTTCAGCCGCCAAAGTCTTTTCCTATCTGCATGCCAACTGGTTGCTGACCTATCGCGAGCAAGCCACCACCCTGATCGACGTGGTGCGGCGCAGGCAGTTCAACTGTGTTGCCGGCACCATCCTCTTCAATCTGGTCTGTGATGATCTCGGCTGGAGCACTGAGGCATTTGAAACCCCTTCGCACACCTACACGCTGTTTCACAATTTTACCGAGCAGATCGCGGTGGAAAACACAACGCCCATGGGTTTTGACATCATGCGCAATCTGCACGATTATTCAGTTTATTTGCGCCGCTTTTATCCGCAAAACGAAGCTGCGCAGATCGGGTTTGATCGTCTATACGCCTATGAAAATTCAAAAGGCCGGATCATCAACAATACCGAATTGCTCGGCTTGCTGGCTTACAACCGGGCGTACCTGAGCAAAGAAAATCAGGACTACACCACGGCCTACGAGTATGTGCTGCTGGCCCAGAGTTTTAACGCCGACTCCCGCTCGAATGTGCGTTTCGAAGTCTCTCTCTATCAAACCTGGGGCAGAGCTCTATTCGACGAACAAAATTACTCCTTGGCTTTCCAAATCCTCGCCGATGCCACTTTTCGTTATTGGGATAGCGAGGAATTTGCAAAAAACTGCAAAGCCGCTTATTTTCTCTCCATGAATCGTTTTTGGCAAGTCAAGAATTGGCCGGAATCACGCCGGCTGACCGAGGAGCTGTTGGCCCTGGATATCCTCGATTCCAACGACGCCCGACTCATAACCAACCACCTGCAAACATGGCGAAGATACCTGGTGCTGCAGAACAGGACACAGGAGGCACGGGAAGGCGCCACTTTGCTCGATCAATTGATAAAAGAAATCCAATCCGGACAATTCGAAAAAAGGTAGGCGGGCTGAAAAGCGATTGACGTTCACAAGTCATCGGTCTAGTCGGTCGCGGTTGGCCTAGGCCTGACGCTCTTCGACCAGTTCCAATACCTCGGACAAGATTCCGCGCGCCGGTGTGAGGCGAAACACTTCCAGTGCGGCGCGAGCTTTCGTCAAAGCATCTGCAATCACTTTCTTTGTCTGCTGCAGCGTGCCGGTCTCGGTCAACAGCCCGATAACCTGCTGAATGTCCCGCTCATCGAGATTTTTTTGATGGAGAAAAGCGTAGAGCTGGCGGCAAAGTTCAGGTGTTCCATTTTCCAGCGCATGCAGAATCAGAAAGGTCTTCTTGCCCTCTTTGAGATCGCTGCCCACATCTTTCCCCAGAATCTCTTGTTTGCCGACCAGGTCGAGCAGATCATCCTGCACCTGAAAAGCAAAACCGAGTTGCAGGCCATACTGCCGGGCTTGTTTCTGTTCTTCGGGAGTACCCTGCCCCAACAACACTCCCAATTCACAGCAAAGGGCAAAAAGTCTGCCGGTTTTCAGACCGATCATGTTGGTGTATTCTTTGATGGCAACCGAATCGCGGTTCTCGAAGGCTTTGTCATAGGCCTGGCCTTCGCAAACCCCGATGATATCCTCGGCAAAGCGCTGAACTGCGGCAATGGCGTGTGGAGAAGGAACAGAGGAAAGAACCCGAAATGCATAGACCAACAGGCAATCTCCTGCAAGGATGGCGATGCTTTCGTCCCATTGCGCATGAACAGTCGGCCTCCCCCGGCGCAAACTATCGTGATCCATGATGTCATCGTGCACCAGAGAGAAATCGTGTACCAGTTCGATGGCCGCCGCCGCATCGAAAAGAGTCTCAGGGTCACTGCCGACGGCCTCACCAAACAACAACAGCAACAGCGGTCGCAGCTTTTTGCCGCCAGCCGTGACTGCATAGCGCATCGGTTCATAGAGCGAAGCAGGCTCCTGGCTATCGATCCATGCCAGCATTCGGCGATCAATGCTCTCGCGCCAAACATCGATTTTCAAACGGTTCGCTTCTTTCATTGCATTCCTTCGATTTAAGCATCGAGAGCCTACAACCAGATCATCGCGGCCGTCGAGTGATCGGCAGGTCGTGTGGCCGCTCCAGCTTTGCAGAGGACAGCCTTACAAACCTTGTACCCCATCGATATGGCTTTTGGCAAACTGCTGCGGCTGAAAACGCGCGCTCTTGAGAGAGGCCTCTGCCAGATTTGCATCGACAAAAGAAGCGCCGCTCAGATCGGCGCGCTCGAGATGAGCGCTTTGCAGATTGGCATGGTCCAGGTTGGCATTTTTGAGATTGGCGCGTTTCATTCGCGCACGGGAAAGATCGGCATCCCCAAGATCAGCTTCCTCCAGCGAGGAGCCGAACAAACTGATGTGGTTCATGTTGGCGCCGCGCAGAGATGCCTTTTCGAGGTTGCTGTCCTGAAGATTGGTATTTTCCAGCATCGCACCGTCAAGACGGGCGCCGTACAAATTGCAGCCGAACATAAATGAACCGCTCAGGTTGGCGCGGCTGAAGTCGGCCTCTTCCAGATTGGAATTTTGCAAATGAGCATCGGTCAAATCTGCGCCGGTGAAATCAATTTTTCGCATCGACTCGTAGGAGAGATCGATATTGCGCAGATCGAGGCCGGCCATCGATTGACCGCTTCGAATTCGTTCAAGGGCTTGTTCTCGTGTCAATGCTGGCATAAGCTTTCCCCTATTTAAAACTTTTCACTGCGCTCTCCACAGAATCGAACTCTTTAAAGATGGAATCAAGCTTGGTGATTTGGATCGGCCTGCGCAAACGATCGTTGAGATTGGCCAACTTGAGATCACCGCCGCTGCTTCGCAAACTGGTCAGCGCGCTGATCAGCATTCCCAACCCTGAGCTGTTCATCCAGCTCACCTTGGCCATATCGACGACCACGTCGACTGTTTCATTCTCAATCGCCTGGTCAACAGTCTTGCGAAAACGGTCCATCTCGCCGCCACCCATCAATTCACCCTCGAGCTGTAAAACCAATACATCCCCGATCATCTTTTCCGTGACTTGCATATCTCCTCCAGAGATCATTTCTCGATGTCCCTGCAGACCGCCTATTCCACTCGGCGGACCGATTTTGGATCACTCAAAACGCAGAGCAACAATCGGATCCAGGCGGGCGGCCTTTGTCGCCGGATAGACGCCAAAAATCAAACCCACAGCCGAACAAAAGAGCAATCCCAAAACCACTGTCCAGATCGGCACAGCAGCCGGAACCGGTGAAACCAAAGCGACCAATCTGGCCAGCGTCAAACCGAGAACAATGCCGATCACGCCTCCCGCTTCAGATAAGACAATCGCCTCGATCAAAAACTGCCACAGCACATCGCGTCGCTTGGCGCCGATCGACTTGCGGATGCCGATCTCTCGGGTTCGCTCCGTTACCGAGACCAGCATGATATTCATGATACCGATTCCGGCGACCAGAAGAGAAATCGAGGCGATGGCAATCGCCACAATGCGCACATAGCGGGTTAAATTGTCAAAAAATTCGATCAATGTATCGTTGGAAAAAATATCGAAATCGTTCGGTTCGCCAGGCGGCACTTTGCGCACAACGCGCATAACCCCCGTGGTCTGTTCCATCGCGGTGTTGTACAGCTCTGCACTTATGGCCTGAACCGTGATATTCAGCGAACGCTCTTTGCCGAACACTTTGATGAACGAACCGATCGGGATCACCACATAGGTATCGCGCGATTGGCCGAAAGTGCTGCCGCGCGATTGCAAAACGCCAATCACTTCAAAGCGTCGGCCGCTGATTTTGATCTCTTTTTGCAGCGGATCATCATAGGGGAAAAGCTGCCTGGCCACATCGGCACCGAGCACCACATATTGCCGATTGTGATCAACGTCCTGCGGGGTGATGAAACGGCCATCGCCGATTTCATAGCCGTTGTTGTCGATAAACTCTGGCGTACCACCGCACACGCTGATGATCGGCAAAGTTTTGTGTTCACCGTGCCGGAGCTCCTGGCCTCCCATCCAATATTCTGCGCCGACGCTCTTGGCTGCAGTGACGTGCTCTTTGACCGCTTCGTACTCTTTCAGGGTGATGTTTTTCCGATTGCGGTACTTGCGGAACATATCGCCGCCGGTGTGAATCGCCGGAAATTTTTGCACCTGAAAGACGTTCGAGCCCAACGCCGTAACCTGCTCGTGAATGCTCTTGCGCAGGCCGGTTATGAGGGATTGCATAGTAATAATCGTCATAACACCGATAATTATTCCCAGCAACGTCAATATGGAGCGCATTTTATTCGCGCGCACCGCCGTCAGGGCGATTGGAATGTTTTCAGCCAGTTGCACAACCCACCTCTAGCTTTGATCACCCTTCGTTGTGTTTGCACTATTCATAGCGCAACGCCTCGATCGGGTTGAGACGCGCCGCCTTGCTCGCCGGATAGATCCCAAAAAAAAGACCGATCGCAAAAACAAAACCAAGGCCGAGAAAAACCACCCACAGTTGAATCGATGCCGGCAACGGCGTGGTCACCGAAATCACCTTGGCCAATCCGATCGCCAAAACAACTCCTATGGTCACCCCCAGCGCACAAATCATCACCGATTCGATGAGAAATTGCAGCAGAATATCCCCGCGCCGGGCGCCGACCGCTTTGCGCACACCGATCTCGCGGGTCCTTTCGGTGACCGAAACCAGAAGGATATTCATGATGCCGATGCCGCCGACCAAAAGAGAAATCGCCCCCACCCCGATCGCCACCGCCCACAAGACACCGGTGAGCCGCTGATAGGTGTCCTGCAAGGCGACTTGTTTGTTGACGGCAAAATCGTTTTCCTTGTCGCCGCTCAATCCCCGAATACGCCGCATCAAACCGGTCAATTCGAGCTCCGCCTCATCCAGCAGTTCGGGTGATTTGACCTTGACCGCAATCTCCACCGACCGAAATTGCGCTCCGAAACGAGACTGGAACGCACCGATCGGGATATAGGCATACGCATCGAGATTGTTGCCGAAAAAGGTCCCCCGTTTTTCGCGCACTCCGATGACGCGAAATTTGTGACCGCCAAGGGTAATGCGCTTGCCCAGCGGATCGGAGTTGGGAAACAACTTTTCGGCAATTTCACTGCCCAGCACCACTACCGGCCGATTGTGGCTGACATCATTGGCAGTTAAAAAACGGCCGTATTCAGGCACGAAACCCGCGGTGATCAAATATTGTTCCGTGGTTCCGACGATGATCGCGCCCTCGAGTTGATTCTCCTGAAATTTGATCGGCCGATTGGTATACAAGGTCGGTGCTACTGCTTGCGCCAACGTCGACAGGTCAGCGAGTTTTTCAGCCTCTTTGACCGTGATGTTGCGGCGATTCCGATAAACCCAGAAAGAGTTGCCCTCCATCATCCAGGGGAATTTTGCGATATACAGAGTATCGCTTCCCAAAGAACTGATCTGATTGGTAAACGCTTTGTTCAACCCCTGGATCAGCGCCACGATGGTAATCACAGTCGTCACGCCGATTATGATGCCCAGAGTGGTCAAAGTCGAACGCATCTTATAAGAGCGCAAGGCATCGAAGGCGATTTTCATGCCTTCCCAGATAGCGATCACAATTTTCATAGATCAGTCCGTTTGATTCGGCACACAAACAACCTGTCGCTGCACAAGCCAACAACAGGTGCAACTCAATGGCCGCCGTTGGCGGCTTCATCGCGTTCGATCAGTCCGTCGCGCAGACGCACGATGCGGTCGGTATGTTCAGCAATATATTCTTCGTGGGTAACCAGGATGATGGTGTTTCCCGCTTCGTGCAACCCTTCAAAGATTTCCATGATCTCATCGCCGGTTCTGCTGTCGAGATTGCCGGTCGGTTCGTCGGCCAGAATAATCGATGGATTGTTGACCAAAGCGCGGGCTATGGCAACCCGCTGGCGCTGCCCGCCTGACAGTTCGTTCGGTTTGTGATCCATGCGGTCAGCCAAGCCCACACTTGCCAAAGCATCTCTGGCTTGCGTCCGCCGTTTGGCTGCCGGCAAACCGCGGTAAATCAATGGCAATTCGACGTTTTGCAGAGCATTCGCACGCGGCAAAAGATTAAAGGTTTGAAAGACAAACCCGATCTCCCGATTGCGAATCTCCGCCAATCGATCATCGTCCAAATCGCTGATCCGATTGTTGTTGAGCAGATAAGAACCCGAAGACGGAGTATCCAGGCACCCCAGGATATTCATCAAGGTCGATTTTCCGGAACCTGAAGGACCCATGATCGCCACATATTCGTTGTGATCGATGTCCATTCTGATACCTTGCAGCGCAGTGACTGTAACTGTTCCGACTTGATAATTTTTGGTGATGTTTTCCAATTGGATCAACATAGAGTCCTCTCTCAATCTGACGGCTTGCGATAGCCGAGATCTTTTTTGACCTTTACACGGCTGCCTGCTTGCAACTGGCTCGACAAGGCTCTATAATTACCCGATACCACTTTTTCACCTTCCTGTACTCCGCTGATGATTTCGATACTGGTATCGTCGCTGATACCGGTCTCGACCTTGGCCATGCGCACCGAATCTCCCTCGACCACAAAGACGACTTCTTGTGTATCGGTCTTTCCTTCACCCGACAGTGACGGGGATGCAGTCGGCGAATTGGCAGCGCTGTCCTTTTTCGCCTCCCGGGCTGTTACACATTGTATGGGGAGATACAAAACACCGGAGCGGGTTTCGGTGGCAATATCGACGGTAGCCGACATGCCCGGCCGCAATTTCGCATGCCCTTCGATCACCGCCGTCTTGACCTCGAAATTGGTCACCTGCTCCTGGGTCCCGCGGCCGCGGGTGGTTGCCATGTGAGCAATCTCCGACACCCGACCCGGCAGAATGGTATCCTGGATCGCATCGACCTCGATTCGGCATTCGTCGCCGATTTTGACAAAAACCACATCGTTTTCATCGATCTCGGTCAAAACTTCCATGCGGCTGAGATCGGCCACATTGAGGATGGGATCGGCTTGAAATTGCGATCCGGTTACGATCTCACCCACCTCTTTGTAGCGTTTGATCACTGTGCCGTTCATGGGCGACAACAACCGGGCTTTGCTCAAATCATCTTTTGCCTGGCGCAACAACGCCTCCATCTGCCGTACCGCACTTTCAGACGACAACAAGCGCGCTTCCGCCGCATCCAGGTCTGCCTGCGAGGTCAGGTTTTTATCAAACAAGTCTTGAATACGCCTAAAATCGGCGTTCGCCTTCTTAAAATCCGCTCGCGCCGAAAGCAACTGCGATTCAGTTTGCTCCAGGGCCGCCTCATACCGGGTGCGGTCCAAATCGACCAACAGCTGGCCTTGTTTGACGGTATCCCCTTCACGCACGTGGATGGTCACGATCTCCGCAGGAATGCGCGCCGAAATATCCACATCGACGGCCGATTGTATATAACCCGATCCCGAAACCGTGCGCGTGATATCACCACGCTTGACCTCCTCAACCGAAACATCGATCGTACCGCCGTTGTCCCGTTTTAAAGTAACCACCGCCATGACCGCGATCAACAAAAACAGGCAGAGAAACAACAACGCTTTTTTTCTTTTCGACATGCCTGAACTCCGTTCTTTGCATCAACGACTGCTTATTCCCAAAACCGACTCCAATCGCGCGCGGGCGATTTTGGCATCATATTCGGCGCGCACATAGCTGCTGTGGGCTTCCGTCAATTGAACCTGCGCCTGTGCCACTTCGAGCTCGGTGCCAGAGCCGACTCGGCGTCTTTCTTGCTGCAACCGCAAGTTTTCCTCAGCCGCCTCGATGTTTTCACGGTTGATTTCGAGCAAATCCCGATAGGCAGCAAGACGAAGGAAATACTGTTTGACGTTGGCGATCACGATCCGTCTCGCTTCGGTTAAATCTTCCAGTGCGATTTCATAGCTCAACTGCTGGCGCTGAATCGCGGCTTGATCGGTAAAACCATTGAACAAATTCAGCTGAAAAGAAAGACCCAGGTTTACTGAATAATCCTCATCCAAATTGCTCGAGTAAACCCGGCTGTAATCGTCGTTGGCGCGGCTGTAGGACGCACCAAACCCCAACGCCGGCATATAGCGTGCTTTTGCAGCCTGATAGGCAAAGAGATTGCTTCTTGCCTCTAACTCGAATATTTTTATTGTTTTGTTGCCGGCAATCGCAGTTTCGACCGCCTGTTCGATATGCTGATCGGGAAAAATCGGTTCGCTGCGGTCCTCGGTGACTTCGATTGGCGTTCCTGGATCCCGCCCTATGGCGTAATTGAGATCCGCTCGGCCAAACTCGACCAAATTCTGCTGTTCAAGCAGAGCGGCGCGGTTGCTGCCCAAATTGACCCGTGCGGCATAAACCTCGGCCTTTGAAACCAAACCGATATCCAGCCGCGTCTGTGCTTCATCCAATTGCTGTTGTGCCAAAGCCACTGCCTTTTCATAGACCTCCTGCAGGTGGAGTTGCTTGAGCAATTCAAAATAAGCGATCTTGACTTGCAAAACCACATCCAGCTCCGTCTGTTCCCTCGAAAAACGGGACGCCGATTGCAACGCCTTGCTCTGACGGATCACATTGCTGCTGCGGCCAAAATCCCATAAATTTTGGTTCAGTGATATCGATGCCGAATGTGAATTGAACTCGCTGCGCGGCTGGGTAATTTGTTGTTGATCGAACAACATGCGATTGGTCGAAGAATCGTAGCCCACCGGCACATTTTCCTGATCCACCCGGGCACCCCGGATCGACTTGCCCGCCGACAGCGATGTCGAAATCGTCGGCAAAAAGGCTGACCAGGCGTCCGTGACCTGGGTTCCGGCCGCCTGCTCCCGGCGTTCCGCGTTGCGCAGCGTCGAATTGTTTTTCAGCGCAATTTCGATGCATTCATCCAGACTCACAAGCTGACCAAAGCCTGTTCCAACCAAGGCAAACAACAAAGAAACGCTGCGCAGTAAAGTTTTTCCCGTCATGCCAAAACTCCCGACTCGATTAATCTACGGTTTAGTGCGGATAACATCAGTGTCGATTTCTACATGCCGCCCAACATGGCGCCCAGAGCATAAAAAGCCGATGAGCCCAGATAATAAATCGCATAGATTCCAATGACCCACGGCAAAACCGACTTGAGCGGTTTGCTCACCAACACCGCCAGCCCGATGGCCAACACCGCCAGAGACCAGATGGAAAATATCTCAATTTTCGACATCAGGGCATAGAAAAAATTCTGCAGAAATCCCGTTGGGGTGATGTTGAGGAAGGTGGCCAGGCTGAAATGGACATCCACACTCGATTTGGCAACCATCAGCGGCAGTTTGATCAAACCGCCGAGGGTGCTGATAAACGAGTGATAAGTGACCAGGCCGAGCATTTGCCCAAATGTAACCCTCCCCTCAAATATCACCTTGCCGACCAACAGCCACAGAGCGGCGAGAAAAAAAACGCTGAGCAGGCTGACCAAAACAATCACCAGCGCTCGGGCTACAGGATGTCGCATCGCTTTTGTCATGGGATTGTTTTCCATCGCCTGCATGGCGGCATCGATTTGCTCCTGACTCATGTCGCGTGCGCGCAACATGTCGATGGCTTTTTCAGTCTGTTCCCGCATAGCGATTGGACCCACCACTTCACCCACCAAAACTCCGATGAGGATCAGAACAATCAGCGGTATAACCCAGGCCGGTCTGATCTGCACGGCTCTAAAAGTCAGTTGGGGCGCGGCAAACACGTTGATGATGCGGGAGATCAGACCCAGGTCCTGCGATGCAGCTGGTTTCGGGTTCGGTGTCATTTCATCCATCATGGTTTCCTCTGAAAAAGTGGGACCCTCTTTATTTCACCCTCAGGGTATTGCTATCAGCTTGATTTTCTGTGGGATCCGGTGCTCCGCACCGAATACGGGTACTTGAAAGATCCTTGCACCCGCATGCGAAAAATCAGCGGCGCACTGAAGCGACCTATCAAAAAAACGATGACGAATCGGAAATTGTTCAAGAATAATGAATGACCCTTTGCGCAGCTGAATGATGCCTGGAAATGTCTTGTATAGGGACGAAAAGGGCAAAAAAAAGTTTCGGATTTGGCTTTGTGCGGCGGCCTGGTCAGTCCGTGGATTCGAGTATTTCGTCTTTCACACGCAGCAAATAAGCCAATGCTGCGTCGTGATCGTTGGCAATCACCCCATTGAGTATGGCTTCCTCGATCGCCCTTTTCAGCCGTCCCACCTGCGGGCCTGCAGACAGTTTGCACAGCTGCATGATTTCGTCTCCACGCACCGGGGACTGGAAGGCTCGCAGTCGGTCTTTTTCAGCGATTTCCTCGATCCGCTCGACCAGGTAGTCAAAATTGGCCAGATGTTGCGCCACCCGCCGCGGATTTTCCGATGTGATATCCGCCCGGCAGAGAATCAACAGATCATCCAGATCTTCGCCGGCCTGCACCACCAAACGCCGGATCGCCGAATCGGTAACGCCCTCCTCCGCCAGATGAATCGGCCGCAGGTGCAGACGAATCATCTTTTTCGTATAAGTGATGATACTCTTGGATATTCTGAGGCGTTTGCCAATGCGATCCAGCATGCGAGCACCGATTTCCTCGTGGCCGTGAAAAGTCCAGCCGGCCTCTGGATTGAACTCTTTGGTGGTCGGCTTGGCGACATCGTGATAGAGAGCGGCAAAGCGCAGAGGCAGAGAATCCGAAATCCGGGCAACATTGTCCACAACCTTGCAGGTATGCCGAAAGACATCTTTATGCTGATATTTTCCGATCCGCTCAAAACCGCGCAGTTGGGCGATTTCTGGCAAAACCACGTCCAACACGCCGGTCTCGTCCATGAGAAAAAGACCGATTGACGGTTGTTTGCTCTGTAAAATCTTGACAAGTTCGTCGGTGATGCGTTCCTGTGAGATGATCGACAGACGATGCTTTTCTTTTGCCAAAGCCTGCCTGGTCAGGGGTTCGATTTGAAAATGAAGCTGACAGGCGAAACGGATCGCGCGCATGACGCGCAAGGGATCGTCGAAAAAGGTGGTTTCCGGCGGCACCGGCGTGCGCAGTATTTTGTGTTTGAGATCGCGGTATCCGTCGAAGGGATCGATCAACTGGCCAAAGTGGTCGCTGTTCAACTCGATGGCGAGCGCATTGATGGTGAAATCGCGGCGCGCCAGATCAGTAGCCAGATCAGCGCTTTCCACTTGCGGCCGTCGCGATTCCTGATGATAGCTCTCTTTGCGCGCACCGACAAATTCCAGCACTTGATCCTGGTGTTGCAACATCGCAGTGCCGAAATGGCGATAAACTGTCAATTGTTTGCATCCCAGCGCCCGAGCCACTGCTTTGGCGAATTTGGGTCCGTCGCCTACAACCACGAAATCGATATCCTTGACCGTCTTGCCGAGCAAAAGATCGCGGACAAAGCCGCCTACCACATAAACCGGAAGTCCCATCTGATCTGCAACTGCACCGATCAAACGAAACAGCTGATTATCGATCTGCTCGATCTGTTGTGCGCCTAGAGCCTTTTTCTGCCGCAAGCCTCTCCTCCGACGAACCGAATTCGTTCCGCAGTTTCAGGCGGTGCCGATCGCGCACCAAAACCCGTGCAGATAAAATTCCACCTATCCATCCTTTTCGAGGGTGGACCAATTAATCCTTTTTTAACCTCAAAGATCCTGCAAGCTGCATCATGTATTGTTAGCTGATCCGGCATTCGAATGATCGACCTGAAGTTGCCAGGCTGTATGCCGGCGGTCAAAATTTGCCGCGGCGCAAGATGGTGAGGATCAGGCCGATTCCCAAAATAGCTGCAAAAAGGTAACCGATCATGCCAAGAAACGGATAACCCAGCAAAAGAGGTCCGCGATCGAGCATCATGATCATGGAAGAGGCAATCACCAGAGCGGCGATGATCAAGCTGAGAGAAAGCCGATTAAAGGAACGATCCATTTCCTGGATAAAAGTCTGAATGCCGCGGTGCTGCAATTCGATGGCAAATCGGCCCTGTCGCATGCGGCGCAGGATCCATTCAAATTCGCGCGGCGCTGTTTTGGCCAGATCGTAGAGATCGCGCAGCGTTTTGGTGGATTCATACAGAGCTTTGCCAACATCGAGGCGCCGCAGGATCATTTTTTTGATAAAAGGCTGAATTTCTGCGAGCAAATTGAAATCCGGATCCAGTTTCCGGGCCAAATCCTCATAGGCGCCGATGGTCTTTCCCAACAACATCAGGTTGGCGGGGATGTGCAAGTGGTGCCGATTGATCAGATCGACGCCATGTTGCAGCAGCTGCCTCATATCGATACGGTTGAGAGGCAGGCCGTAGTAGCGATGTAAATACTCGGCAAGATCGAACTGAAGAGCGCGGTGATCGATATCGATCGACAAAGCACCCAGGTCAACCAACACGCTGATGAGCAGTTCGACATCCCGCCGCCACAGACCGATCGTCAAATCCGAGATCTTGGCGATCATCCATTGATCCAGGCGGCCCATAATGCCATAATCGACCGGTGCCAGGCGGCCGTCGCGGGTGACGAAAAGATTGCCTGGATGCGGATCGGCGTGAAAAAAACCGTTGTCAAAAATCTGGGAAAAAATAAATTGAGCGCCGAGATGAGCCAACTCTTGCAGAGAAATTCCGGCGTTGCGCAACTCTTCGAATTGGGTGACTTTGATACCGTCGATATACTCCATCGTAATCACCCGGGGGCTGCACAAGTCCCAATAAAGCCGGGGCAAGCGCACATGCGGATTGTGGCTGTGTTGCGCAGCAAAAAGTTCGATGTTGCGCGCTTCATTGGTAAAATCGAGTTCCAGCAGCATGCTGCGGCGCAATTCGTCGATCATGCCGACCGGATTGATCTGTTCGGCCTCTTCCACATGGCGTTGCACCAGGGTTGCCAGATCGTGCAGGATGTCCATGTCGACCTGGATGAGACGGTTGAGCTGCGGCCGTTGAACTTTAACGATAACCGCTTCGCCGTTCGGCAAGGTCGCCCGATAGACCTGCGCAATGGATGCAGAGGCGATCGGGTTGGGATCAAACGAGGAAAAACAGACGCTTAAATCTCCAATCTCGTCCTGCAGAATTTGGCGCACCGACTCGAAATCGACCGGCTTGACATTGTCCTGCAAACAAGCCAATTCCTCGATGAATGACGGGGGCAATAGAAAAGAACGCGTGCTCAACAACTGACCGAGTTTAATAAAAGTCGGCCCCAACTCCTCAAGGGCCATGCGCAAACGTGCGGCGACCGATCGATTTTTCACCGGTCGGCCAGCCTTGCGCAGTCGGGCCGGAATGTGCAAAAATCCGCTCAAATTCAACTGATCGAGAAACTGGGCAAAGCCATACTTGCCGAACACGCTCACGATCCGGTGATAACGGCGCAAATAGCGATAACCTTTGTCGAAACGGTAAAATTTCAAACGCTTCCCTGCAGAATAAAGTCGTTGAATTTGCCGCTGACAGCCGTCAGACAATTAAATATAGCAGAATAAAGCTCAATCACAATATTTTTCCGGCAGGCTTGCGACTGTCTCATGTAAGCACAAATGTTTCACCCATACACGAAATCCCGCAGACAAAGTTCAGATCAGTCAAAAGACCCGATACCCCGGGAGATTTATTACATTCATAATATCATCAGGTTATGCCATGCATCAATATGCGCTCCATGCTTTTTGGGCGACTTGAATCGCGCTGCGATCCTGGCATTGATTTTGCGTTCATCAGACCAACGGACCATCCCATATCCGCACGCATTCTGTTCAGACATGTGGATTGGCGACCTAAATTTGGAGGAAAACATGAGGCTCAAATCGCTACTCATCGCCGTGTTCTTGACCTGTCTTCTGGTACAAGCCGGTTATGCGCAATGGGGAACCATCACCGAGCGCATCACCGCTGACCCGGAAAATATCGGGACGGCGCGGTGGATTAAATTGACCCTGGAAAATTCAGCGGGAGGGTCAAACCAACTCAACGATGATTTCAGCGGGATGTCTTTCAAGATCAATCTGGATCTGGACGGCGATGGCAATCCTGCCAACGATCCACCGGGAACCAATTACGTCATCTCCGGTGATTCGATCAAAACCCACTGGAACAACTTTGATGGCCGCCGTGATCAGTTTATCTATCTGCCGATCCGCGGCGACCATGTGACCAGCATTCGACCTCGGGTTAAGCTGACCTCTTCCGGCGCTCTTCGGATCGGCAGCGGTGTTTTCCTCTACTCGATCGCAGTCGATACCGATTTCTTCCGCTGTACCGACGGCATCAAGCCGAGAATCTATCGCGCCTATTACTATGATGACGGCAGCGGCCACACCGCTCCCTCAGCCAGTGCGCCGATGGGCAATCAAACCGCCTTTGACGGTTATATCGATCGCATCGATCTGATCTGGAGCGAACCAATGGATCCGAGCATAACCGACATCCAAGCGGGAATGTTCACGGGGCTGGGGACGACGATCCATGCAGTCGAACCGATCGGGCAATGGTATAAACTGTTTGTCATGACCAACAACTACCGTCGGTTGACTCTCTTCGTCACCTCCTCTCAGCCGAACACCGGTGTTGCCATGAATATCACCTACACACCACCGGTGAACGAGTCAGAGCAGTTCAAAGCGGCCAATATATACAGCGAAGCCGGTTTGCGCTATTCCGCCGAAATGCATACGGCGGTGGTGATCGACAACGCTGGTCCGGCTGTGGTGTCCGCAAAAACCGTGCGCGCCTACGGCAAGCGCCGGCAACCGCTGGCCGACGCTCTGCTCAGCCGGCGTGTTCAGGTCACTTTCAGCGAAGTGGTTGACCGCTCCACCCTTGCCCTGGGCGATACCACCTTGAATTTCCGAATGTCGGGTTTCCCGGGCATCATTCAAGGCATCCAGAGCATCGTTTACCCAGCCCATGGCAACAGTCAGATGTTTGAATTTGTTCTCGACAGCATTTTCGTCACCGAGAACGATACCGGCCTCGTTCAATTCAGCGCCGCCAACCGGCTAGCCGACACCCAGGGCAATTACAACGGCAACTTTACCGCTTTGAGACCGCCCAATCCGCCCACCGATCCAGCGATCCGGCTTGGGCCGGTGGTGCCGGTCAAAGACGGCATCAATCCCAATATTTTGCTTGTGCAAACCCGCGATGCCATTCTCATCTGGGGACCGCCTCCCTCAGCGGAAAAATTCCCCCAATATGCGCGCATCACGAGCTATACATCGGAACTGGCGAGCGGTGGCGCAAACGGCTGGGGCTATCTCGATTGGGTCGATATCACTTTTGACCACGCGATGGACACCACCCGCAAAAGCACCGAAGGATTCATCGTCGAAGGGAGCGGAATCGCCGGGGTTGGGCCCCTGGGCATCTGGATCGATACCTATACATTCCGTGTTCCATTGACCGCCAGTTCGCCCAAACTGGCCAATACCGGCGTCATTCCTCAGGTGAGCTACAACAATCCATTTGGCAGCAACGGTTCAATGGATTATCTGTTGCACGGTTACACCGAAAACCTGCTTTTCAGCGATATCTACGAGTATCCGGGCAATCCGAACTGCTACAATGCCGTCGATATACTCGATAAAGCGGGGCCGGCTATTGTTCTCTCCTACACAGCCGGCACCAACAAAATACGCATCACCATGAGCGAGTTGGTTGATCTCACCTATCCCTTTGCCGACGCCTGGCCGTTGCGCAGCGGTTTGCCTTATACTCTGCCGGCCAACCAGAAATTTCAGTGGTATGTCAAGAGCAGCCCGACCAACATCGCTTCGGTTTCCGGTGTTCAGATCTATTTCTCGGGATTCAACAGCGAACCGTATGACGATGTGTTCTATCTCAATCACAACAGCAGCGCCTGGACCAAGGACGACGACGGCGCGATCAACTTTATCGTTCCCGGCGCAGTGCGCGATCTGAATGGCAACATCAACGATCAGTGGGATAACGATAACAGCTTGATCGCATCCACCATGCAGCTCACCGGCTCGGACGTCAAGATTCGCCGCGATAATATTCCGCCCAATCTTGTCACTCTGGAAACAGTCGATCTGGACCACAACGGCCGCATCGATCATTACCGTTTTGTCTTCGACGACACTTCGGCCATCTATCCCAAGACGTCGTTCAATCCGGCGAACTGGAAAATCAATTCCTTTTACCTGCGCAACCTGAAACCGATCATCGGCCTCAATGAATGGATGTTCAATGTGGTCGGCGGCGATACACTCGAGGTCTATATGCAATTCGAAGAGACCCCCACCGACACTTTGATCAACCGGCCCTACTTTGGAGACACCGGCGACAGGCCCGATGTGATCGTCGGCGCCGGCGCCGGATTCACCGACTGGGCCGGCAATGCCATGCGCGAACTGCGGTTGATGGAATTTCTGCCCGAAACCGACGGCGCCGGACCTGCGATTACCGCCGCCAAATCGATCAGCACAACCGAAGTCGAAGCGCTGATCAGCGAAGACCTGCGCAATGAAACCGTCAATCGCGACGATTTTGAGCTCCGCATGGGCGGCGATTTCCCGCTGACCACCGTGATCCCCCTTTTCACGGTCGAAGAGATCGATCCTGTGCCGGTGAACAACGCCCAAGGAAGGGTGATCTTGACTGCCCGCGATCAGTTCTATTGGTTGCCGGAAACCATTGGCGAGGTCAAGTTCGCCTATGCAGGTGCGGTTAGCGATAACCCGATCTCGCAACCCTTCATCAATGGCAATGACCAGACCCATGCGATTTCTGTCAACGACCGCATCGCCAACCATTTTGCCATCACTTTGCTCTATCCAGGCAATCCGGTTGCAGGTGTGCCGTTCCAGATTCGGGTAGCTGCCCTGGACAACAATGGGCAAATCGATGACAACTTTCCGGAACGCATCAATTTGTCCAGCAACTGGCCGGCAGCACAAATCGATCTGCCGATAGGCTCGCAGAGCCTGCAGAAAGGTATCGGCACTTTTGGCATCACCTGCAAAGCGCCGACCACCGTACTTCCACCGTTGGTCATCAGCGTGTCCTTCGCCAATGACCGGCTGGCGCGCTATTTCTCCGACTCCGCCCCGATCATCGTCGAAGAAGCAACCATCGACACGCCCGATACCCTGATCGTGCGCGACTATCGCGGCCTTGACGGCGAAGGCGATCAGGGCGGACAAGTCGAACTCGTTTGGGATTTCTCCGCCAACCATCCCGGAGTCGGCGATTACAACCTGATCAACTATTATGTCATCTATCGTGAAATCGACGGCAATCCCTATCAACTCGATCCACCGATCCTGGCGCATGACGTCAATCAGACTGGCATCGATTCGATGCGCGTCCTGCTCTATGTCGGTGACAATCGGCCCTCGGTCTTTTGGGTGCGCGCCGTGCGCGATATCACCGCTGCCCAGGCGGACCTGCCGCGGCTGACTTCAATGCGAACTTTGCCCAAAGGTCTGGTTGCAGTCGAGGAACCGGCTTTTCAGATCTATGAACGCCGGGAAAAGAATGTCGTGCTAAAACGCACCGTTTCAGGCGATTGGGCAACAATCGACGGTGGAGCCGATGCTCCCATGCTCTCCGGCGCAGTGATGGGAATGGGAAGGGCAATCGACAACATTCCGCCACAATCGCCCGCCAGAATCCGTGTCGCCCGCCAGGGTACAGCCCTGCAGTTGAGCTGGCAAGCGGTAACCCAGGGCATAAACGGCACACCCGAACAGTTCGGAGTTCAGTATGCGGTCTATGCACACTCGAACAATGCCTACTTTAATCCATTGAGCGAGGGCATTCTCCTTGCGACGGTGACGGACACCGCCTATATCGAAACCGGCACCGATTTGTGTCGTTTCTACTGTGTGCTGGCCCAGGACAGCGACAACCTGTCGGCGGCCGATAAACGGGTTGGCAAATACGGTTTTGAATTGAACCGCAGCCACAAAACAGCGTACAATTATCTGTCGCTGCCCTTGGAAAACGAGATGCTGACAAACGCCAAAGCATCCAACCTCGCCGAGCAGGTACCCGGCACAGCTGTGGTCTACCAATTGGATCCGGTCGCCAACCAGTTCAGCCGCTACTATGTGGCCCTGAACGGCTTCGGCACCAATTTCCCGATTCACAGCGGCATGCCGGTGCTGGTCTCGAGCCAGGGTTCCGAGGAACCGTCCTGGTTCTACAGCGGCCTTGTTCCCAAAGCCGGCTCGGTTTCGTTCAACTTGCGCAAGAACAACTTTTTCACCTACAACGAAATCATCGTGCCGCTTGACCGTGCGGATCTGAACACCGCCGATAAACTGGCGAAAGCGATCGGCGGGGTCGAGGTGATCTACAAGCTGGATCCGGACAGCAACATGTTCAATACCTATTACGTGGTTTCGACCGGCGCAGGAACTCCATTTGCCATTCAACCCGGCGAACCGGTGCTGTTGCTGGTCAACCAGCAGGCGCCGGATGTCTGGCCAAACGCCGGACTGTAAAAGTCGCTTTCAGAAAAAACTTTGCAGAGGAGACGGTTCGATTCTGCCTCCTCTGCAAATCAATAACTTGATAAAACCTTCGATCGGAGGTCAACGATGAAAGTTAAAATCTGGAGTGCGATTTTGGTACTCGCCATGCTGACCCTGGCGTCAGCCGGGCAGGCCCAACTCCTCATCAAGCTGGTGACCGGCAAAGTGCTCAATCCAGATGCCACTCTCCCCAAAGCAGATGAATGGGCTTTTTGCGCCTATCTGACCAGCGAAATAGACGATACCACGGCCACCGACTCGTGTGCCGACAAAGGTGGATGGGCGGTCAGTTTGATGGATTTCAATGCCCTTGGGAAATCCTGGACCGCCGGGGATACACTGGTTGTGCTGTTCAAAAATATCGCTGGCGGCTCGTTCGACGGCATGAATTACAAGATCACCCATCGAACGACCAATGACGAATTCCAGCAAGTCGGCGATGTGGTGTTGCCCGTCGAGCTCACCCTCTTCGAAGCACAGGCCGAAAACGACCAAACCGAGGACCTGGTGGTGCTCAGTTGGCGCACTGTCGGGGAATCCAATAATCTCGGATTTCAGGTCGAAAAGGCCGGCGCCGGGCAAGAGTTTGTCAACATCGGTTTTATCGCCGGAGCCGGATCGACCAACCAGGCGCAGGCTTATCGTTTTGAGGACCGCGATGTACAAGTCGGCAGCTATCGCTATCGTCTCAAACAGATCGACACCGATGGTTCGTTTACCTATTCTGAGATCGTGCAGGTGACCGTAATGCCACCGCAGGAATATGCGCTCAGCCAGAATTATCCCAATCCCTTTAATCCGGAAACGCATATCGCCTTCCAGGTCAAACAGGAAGGACGGGTCACGATCAAGGTTTATGACATCCTCGGCCGAGAAACCGCTACCCTGCTCGATCAGACGATGAAAGCCGGCACCCATAAGCTCAGCTTTGACGGCCGCGCCATGCCATCCGGCCTTTATTTCTATGCCATGCAGGCCGGCGATTTTCGGCAGGTCAAAAAGATGATGTTGTTGAAATAAGGAAAATGATCCACCCAAAAACACGATTCGTGGGATATGCCGAAAACTGCAGATGGCGATCGGCACCTTCCGCGTACTCATGACTCCATTAAAGGAATGGGCGGACCGATGTGTCCGCCCATTCCTTTTCAGGCCATCAATTCCCGCTCAGCATGATCCATGGCCGCGTGCGTCTCTTCCGTCCACCAGAAAGAGCAATCAGACCAAAAAAAAAGCTCATTCGGTGCATTCTCACCAAATGAGCTTTTGATTTCGTTAGAAAAATCAGTCCTATTTTTTGTCGCCGCAACAAGGGGCTTTCTTGCTGCATCCGGACTTGGCCGATCTGCAGGGAGCCTTGGTGCTCTGCTGGCCGCAAGGCGTTTGAGCGGCTTGTTCACCGCAGCGGACCTGGGCTCCTTTGGCGTGGGCGCAATCCGTGCATTTGTGGGGATTGTCTGTCTTGGTCGAGCCGGCGTTATAACCTGCACCGGCAATCGCTTTTTCAAGCGCTTTGATGTTGGTCTTTTTGCCATCAAACACCACCACTGCCGTCTTGTCGTCCAGAGAAACCGCGACCGAATCGACACCCGGAATGGTTTTCACCGCCTGGCTGACGCGTTCGGTACAATGGGGACAGCTCATGCCTTCGACTTTGATGGTGACAGTTTCCGGCCCTGCCCATGCCGTACGATACACAGCGAAAAGTGCAGCCAGTATAGCGGCGATAAATAAAAACTTGTTCATTCGACCTCCCGAGTTCGTTATTCAGACAGATGGATTGCAAGGGGATAAATATAGACTATTTTTATGCCGACGGCAACAAAAAGATGCACCTGTTTTTCAAACTGCCGTATTTTGCCGGCAGAAGAACGGTGCTCGCAATCCCCCCCTCAGCTGTCGCAAGACCCTTGAATCCTATGCACAAATTCGCTATCTTTGAAAGCATCACCAATCAAACCTTTATCAGAGTTTATCGGAAGGATTCATGCATCATCACCACTCACCCGATTCCGGCAAAAATATCGCCCTGGCCTTTTGGCTCAACGTCGGTTTCACCGCCGTCGAGATCGCCGGGGCTGTGCTGACCAACAGCCTGGCCATCTTCGCCGATGCGATCCACGATCTGGGCGATTCGCTGACTCTCGGTTTTTCCTATTACCTGGAGCGCGTGGCAGCACGCAAACGCGACTCTGTTTTTTCCTATGGTTATCGCCGCTTCTCGCTGTTGGCTGCCCTGATCAGCAGCAGCATACTCATTGCTGGCTCGATGATCGTCCTCAGCCGGGCGGTGCCGCGCCTTTTCGATCCGCAGCCGGTTTCCGCCCACGGCATGATGTTGCTGGCCGCGTTGGGAATCGTTGTCAACGGCATGGCAGCGCTGCGGCTGCGAAGGGGGCGAACGCTCAATGAGTCGGTGGTCAGCTGGCATCTGCTCGAGGATGTGTTTGGTTGGGTTGCCATCCTGGTTACCGGCATTGTCCTGCGCTTTGTCGATTGGCCAATCCTCGATCCGCTGGTGTCGATCGCTTTTACCCTCTTTATTCTGCGCCAGGTTGCGATCCAATTCAAACGGATCTGGATGATCTTTTTGCAATCGACGCCGTCCGACCTGGATCCGGACAAGATCACCGCCCGCCTGGCGCAAAACAAGGATGTGTTGGGCATACACGATCTCCATCTCTGGTCGCTGGACGGCGCCTACCATGTTCTCACTGTGCATGTGGTGGTGGACAATTCTCTCGAGCGCCGACAAATCGTCGAGCTCAAACAGCGCATCGTGGCGCAGATGCGGCAACTGGGCGTCGCTCATTCGACCCTCGAAATCGAACTGGCAGGCGAATCCTGCGATCTGGAGGATTGCTGAGACCAACCAAAACCTTTCCTTCTGGAGACAGGTTATGGCCAAAGATCCAATCAAAAAATTCATCAAACATCCATATCCCGTGTTGTTGAACGGCATCGTCCGGCATTATGCCTGGGGCGGAACGCACTTTATTCCAAAACTTTTGGGAATTCCCAATCCGCAAAACCAACCCTTTGCCGAACTTTGGATGGGTGCGCACCCACAAGCGCCATCCAGGGCGGTCTTGAACGACACGACCCTGGGCCTAGACGAGTTGATCGCTGCGGCGCCGGAGAAAATTCTCGGCCGCGACAACATTGTAAAACTGGGGCCATCGCTTCCCTATCTGCTGAAGATTCTCGATGCCCGCGATATGCTTTCCATCCAGGTACACCCTTCGGCGGCACAAGCCCGAGAGGGATTTGCCCGCGAAGAAGCGGCCGGAATTCCGTGGGACGCGCCGCACCGCAGCTATAAAGACCAACACCACAAACCCGAAGTGCATGTGGCGCTCACCGATTTTTGGATGTTGCACGGGTTTCGAACTGACGAGGAAATCTCCCAGGTTCTGCGCTCCACACCCGAATTCGCGCCGTTGTTGCCGGCTTTTGCCGGCAACGATCTGCGGCGCCTTTATCACACCCTCATGACCCTGCCGCAGGACGAGGTGGATGCCATGCTCCATCCTCTCCTCGCCAGACTTGCCGGGATGACCTTGTCCGACAAGGAGAATCCCGACTACTGGGCCAGGCTTGCCGGCCAGAACTTTGCACTGCCCGAAGGTCGGCGCGACCGCGGACTTTTCTCCATCTACCTGCTCAATCTCGTCCGCCTGGCGCCGGGGCAGGGCACGTTTCAGGCCGCCGGTGTACCGCATGCCTATCTGCAGGGGATCAATGTCGAGCTCATGGCCAACTCGGATAATGTGCTGCGCGCCGGGCTGACTCCGAAACACATCGACGTGCCGGAACTGCTCAAGGCGCTGAGATTTGACGGCAGTCGACCTGCAATTATCGACGGAGTAAAAACAGCAACCGGAGAAACCGTTTTCCCCACCCCGACTGCGGAATTCGAGTTGTGTCGCATCGATTTGCAGTCAGGTGAGAGGTGGACAACAGGAGACAATCCCGGTGCGGAGATCTTGGTTTTTATCAGCGGCCGAGGCACAGCCCAAAACGAACGCACAGTGCTTGACTGGCAACCCGGCACCGCTCTGTTTTTGCCGGCGAACACGGTTCTGCAGCTCTGCGCCAAATCGGCCGGTTGCTGCTATTTGGCGCGAGTACCCCAAACCCGTTAGGCGGTGCAAATGAATATCTACGCATGGATCGTGCTTCTCACCCTCTTGTTCGAGGCAGTGCTCAATTTCATCGCCGATCAACTCAATCTGCGCGCGTTGAAACCGCAACTACCTGCTGAATTTCAGGGCGTCTATGATGAAATCGCCTATGCGCGATCACAAGATTATACGCGCGTCAAGACCCGATTCGGACTTGTCGTCTCGACACTCGAACTGCTTTTTTTGCTCGCTTTTTGGTTTGCCGGCGGATTCGGTTGGCTCGACCAGCAGGTGCGCGCTTTTGCCCTGCATCCCATCATCACCGGTCTGATCTATATCGGCGTGCTGATGTTCGCACACGGAGTTTTGTCCTTGCCCTTTGCGATCTATTCAACTTTTGTCATCGAAGAGCGGTTCGGCTTCAACCGAACCACCATCAAAACATTTATCCTCGACCTGATCAAAGGCACGGCGCTGAGCATCGCCGTCGGCGCGCCCTTGCTGGCCGGCGTATTGGCCATCTTCCAATATGGTGGAACCTGGGCCTGGCTCTACTGCTGGATCGGAGTGACGATTTTTACCCTTTTGATTCAATTTGTTGCACCGGTTTGGATCATGCCGCTGTTCAACAAATTCACTCCGCTTGCAGACGGTGAGCTCTTGCAGCGCATTCGCAGTTACAGCGAATCGGTGCATTTCCCTCTGCAGGGCGTGTTTGTCATGGATGGATCGAAGCGCTCCGGCAAATCCAATGCCTTTTTCACCGGCTTTGGACGACACAAGCGCATCGCCCTGTATGACACCCTGATCGAAAAACATACCGTCGGCGAATTGGTCAGCGTGCTGGCGCACGAAATCGGACATTACAAAAAGAAACATATCATAAAAAACCTGATTGCCGGCATCCTGCACATGGGTGTACTTTTTTTCCTGCTGTCGATCTTTCTTCGCCACTCCGGACTGTTTGCCGCTTTTTACGTCGAAGAGGTATCGATCTATGCCGGGCTGATCTTTTTTGGCCTCTTGTACACGCCCATTGAGCTCGTGCTCTCTGTCATCCTGTCGGTCTTTTCCCGTCGGCATGAGTTTGAAGCCGACCGCTTTGTGGTTGAAACCACGGACGAGGGGGAATCGTTCATCGCCGCCCTGAAAAAGCTGTCGCTGCACAACCTCAGCAACCTGAGTCCACATCCCTTTACCGTATTTCTGAACTACTCGCACCCTCCGGTGCTGCAGCGAATTCATGCGGTTCGCCGGCTGATCGGGGAGAGAGCCGCATGATCGAAATTTTTCCGTGGTTGTCTATTCCTGAAAATGAGGTGCGTTTTACCGCCAGCCGCAGCAGCGGTCCGGGCGGACAAAACGTCAATAAAGTCAATACCCGCGTCACGCTCTATTTCGATATCGAGGCATCTGAGGCTTTATCCGAGGAACAAAAAGCACGGCTGCGCGAGCGGTTGACCAGACGCATCAGTCAAGATGGCGTGCTGCAGATTTCGTCACAGTCCGAGCGGACTCAGCTGGCCAATCGCATCACAGCGCTCGAGAAATTCACCGCGCTCTTGCGCAAATCTTTAACGGTACACCCGCCGCGCAAAAAAAAGCCGACTTCCTTTGCCGCCAAACAGCGGCGGTTGGAGGCGAAACGGCAGCACAGCGAGCGCAAAAGTCGACGCAATCGAGTTGATTGGGAGCAATAGAAATAAAGGATTTCAAGGCAGGCAGCCGGCTTGTTGGGCCGCTATAGAATAGATGAAAAAACTACCGGGCAGAGAGAATCCCTCTGCCCGCTTTTTTAGCGCAAATATTGGTTGATCAGGCTTTCGTACCATTCCTGCTTGGCGCTGATCAATTTGGGTTCTCCCCACTCAGCCGCCAATTCGGCCAACTCATCCAGACCGACTTTCCCCTGCTCAAAGGCCAGACCTTTGCCGCTATCAAAACTGGCATAGCGTTCGCGGCGTTTGGCGAGGAAATTGGATTTTTGTAAAATATCATCGGCGATCACCAGCGCCCGGGCAAGCGTATCTATTGAACTGATGTGGGCGATAAAAATATCGTCCAGATCCGTGGAGCAGCGCCGGGTTTTGGCGTCAAAATTCATACCACCGTGGCCCAATCCGCCTACCCGCAGCATCACCAGCATCAATTCCACGGCGTCATAGAGATTGTGGAGGAACTCGTCGGTGTCCCAACCGTTGTAAGGATCGCCCTGATTGACATCGAGGCTGCCGAACAAACCAGCATCTGCTGCAGTCTGGACCTCATGGGCAAAAGTGTGACCGGCCAGAGTGGCGTGGTTGTTCTCGATGTTGATCTTGAAATCGCGATCCAGCCCGTAGTGGCGCAGAAAACCGATCACGGTCGACACATCATAATCGTATTGGTGCTTGGTTGGTTCCATAGGTTTGGGCTCGATCAGAAAAGTGCCCTTGAAGCCGATTTTTCGCCCGTAATCACGCGCCTTTTGCAAAAACATGGCCAGATGATCGATCTCGCGTTTCATCTGGGTGTTGAGCAGGGTAAAATAGCCCTCGCGGCCACCCCAAAAAACATAGTTTTCACCGCCCAGGGCAACGGTGGCCTCCAACGCTGCCTTGACCTGCGCCGCCGCATGCGTGAGCACGTGAAAATCGGGATTGGTCGCCGCACCGTTCATGTAACGGGGATTGCCAAAGACGTTTGCCGTACCCCATAACAGCTTGATTCCCGAAGCCTTTTGCTTGGCTTTGGCCAACTCCACCAGAACCTGCAGATTCTTTTCCGATTCTGGCACTGTTTTTCCTTCCGGTGCCATATCGCGATCGTGAAAACAATAGAACGGCACTCCCAGTTTGCTGATGAACTCAAAAGCCGCATCGAGCTTTTGCCGGGCGATCTGCATGGGATCGCCGCCTTCGAGCCAGGGCAACGGCTGTGTACCCGGGCCAAACGGGTCATCGCCGGTATTGCAGAAGGTGTGCCAATAGGCAATGGCGAAACGGAAATGGTCGCGCATGGTTTTGCCGGCAACGATACGATCGGCATCGTAAAATTTGAATGCCAACGGATTGTCTGAATCCGGCCCTTCGAACGGAATTTGCCCGATGCCAGGGAAATATTCTTTCTCTCCGGTTGTGACGGTAATCGGCATACGAACGCTCCTCTCAAAATGGCTGATAGGTTGATGTCGGATTGCTGTAATGCAATATACAACCACCAACAGAAACAGACAACCCCTTTCTGGACTCATCGACCAAGGCCAGGAATGCAAAAAAAGCCGCCGAATGAAGACAACTCGGCGGCTTTTTTTATAAACAGAACTCTATTCGCCCTGCAACCGGTGGGGACACACCCTACATCTCTTCGAATTCCATTTCCAGGTCATTGTCGCCGTTTTCCCGCTGGCGCTTCTGCTTGTAATTGTTGATCAGATAATTGACGGTTAGACTGTAGAGAGGTGCTTCGTGGGTGAAATAAGAATAGCGATAAAAGTCCCATCCCTCGGCAACAGATTCGAATTTGCCGGTGGAGAAAACATCGCGCACCTGAGCGATGACTTCGAGATGATCGTCGAGAAAACCTTTTTTAAGAGCCAGATTGGTGACGACAAAATCTTCACGTCGGCCTTGAGCACTCTGGCTCGGACTGTTGTAGATAACATTGACCTGCAGCCGGCTGTCGGCGATCAACTTCAGCGACTGGTTCAAGCGCATGCTCCAGTTGGTGCTCTTTCGCGAAAAATCCCGATCCCCCAGAATGCCTTCAATGCGGTAATCGTAGAGATTGCCCATCCAGTTGAGGTTCCACCAGGGAAAGAGATCCATGGTCAGCATAAGTTCGGTGCCAAACGTGTAGTCTCTGCCGACGTTGGTGATGGTGCTGAGCATGACGTTGTCCTGATAGACCTGTTGGATACGCTCGACCTTGTTATGGGTGATGCGGTAATATCCTTCAAGGGATACGAGATTGCGGCCGAAATTTTTCTGATATCCCATTTCATAAGAGTCGATCGTTTCCGGTTTGAGGTCCGGGTTGCCCTGCCGCACATTGTAGGCATCGACCCAGGTGATGAACGGCTCCAGAGACCATCCGCGCGGCCGAACGATACGGCGGGTATAGCTGGCCATCGCCTGATTTTCTGCATTGAAATGATAGGAAAAGTGGGCGGTCGGGAAAAAATCCCAGCGATCGAGGGTATATTTCCCCCGCTCACCGCTCAGCTCGACAGTGCGGTAATTGTACTCGTTGCGCAAACCGCCTTGAAAACCGAGTTCACCGATCTTGCCGGCGTAGGTGGCGTATATGGCGTGGATATTGTTCTGATAGTCGATTTTGTGCGAAAAGAGAGGTTGATCTTCATACAACCCTGTTTTCGGATTGTATTCCTGCATTCGCGTTTCATCGCTGGAGCGGCCGAGTTCACTCTGGTAACCGGCTTCGAGTTTGCTCTCTTTGGAAAAAGGACGGGTGTAATCGAGTTTTAGGCGCACATGGTTGCCCGGCCCCTCTGCCTCGGTTCGTCTGCCGCTTTGCAGCGCTCCCAGCTCATCCAACAGCTCATCGGAAGCGTTTTCTTCTCCGCCGTTATGCCGATAATGGACCTCTGCCAGCATTTGGTGGCCCTTGTCCGCAAAATCGTGTTTAAAATTCAAATTCGCTGAACCAAATTTGCCACCGCGTTCGGAACTGTTGAGGCTGGTAAAACGCTGACGCAGTGGATCTCCAGGTACGCGCCATTCTTCATAAGCCATCCGGCTGTCGCCGCCGCCGTCGCGATTGCCGTAACGCAAGCCCAGGCCCAGGAGATCGCTCTTGCTCACGTTCCAGTCAAAACCTCCGCGGAGACTCCAGCTGTCAAACGAACGCTCGCTTTGACCCTGTGACAGGATATAGTTGGTGGTGTCCTGATGGAATGTGCGGCTCTCCTGCCTGGAACTGCCGGGATGGCCGTACTTGTTGTAATCCATGCCTCCGTAGATATTGAAACTCGAAGTGCGATAGTTGAGCAGCACATCGGCGCCGTAGCGGTTTTTATCGCCGACATTGGCGCTGATCAGGCCATTAACGCCGTTGAGGCTGTTCTTTTTCGAAATAATGTTGATAATTCCAGCCGTGCCCTCGGGGTCGTATTTGGCAGATGGATTGGTAATGATTTCGATGTTCTCGATGCTGCTGGCGGGTATCTGGCGCAGAGCATCATTGGCGTCGAGCACACTCGGACGGCCATCGATCAGGACGGTAAAGCTCGAACTGCCGCGCAAGGTCACGTTTCCCTCGATGTCCACGGTCACCGCCGGAACATTCTCCAGTACATCGACCGCCGAGCCTGAGGCTGCGGTGTATTGTTTGCTGACATTGATCACCTTGCGGTCGATTTGGTACTCGATCGCGGCTCGTTCCGCCGTCGTCTGTACGCCATCCAGCATGATCACGGCCTGTTGCAGGAAAATTTCGCCCACATCCAGCAAGGGCTGCCCCTCGCGCACGACCACGCCCTGCAAGACGCTTCTCTCATACCCGATAAATTTAACGGTCAGAATATATTCGCCCGGCTGAACACGCGGCAATTCAAAGCGTCCGCTGGGATTGGTCACGGTGCCGGTCACTTGCTTGCGCGTGCTCTGTTGGAACAAAACCACATTGGCATATTCCACCGGCCGGTCGAGCAAAGAGTCGGTCACCGTGCCGGTCAATGTCGTGCCGCGCGGCGCCGCTCCCTCAGCAGGCAGAGCTGCAACAGCTGACGTGACCACCGATAAAATAAAAAAGAGAAAGACACAGATCCTTTTCATTAAAGCTCCATTCAGTTGAAATTTAACTCGCCAGTTCTCAGTTCGCTGTTCCCTGCATCGGCCAAGGCAAATTGAGTTTAGGCGATCAATCAGTCATGCCCTGTCTTTTGTCGGTACACGATTGGCGATAAATATTTTCTCTTAGACAGTCATTGCGGTTCAAAAATTCCTGATCAAGATACGGAATAAAACTGTAGAAATTCTGCTCTGCTCACCTCACCCCAATCCCCCGATTCACGCAGCTGAACGATTACCCGGGCACCCTTTTTCATCCATTTGCGAGCCGTTGTGCAAAATCGATTTTTGAGTTGTGGCAGTGATTGGACCCAAGCGCATAGCGCTGTGCCGCCGTTCGACTGGCGAGCAGACCGGTTAAAAAGCGTCGAGATGATCAGCAGGTGCCCTTTTACAAACTCTGGAGGGAAAAAATGTGCTGTCCTTCCCGATAGGCATAATCGATTTCGATGCCGCTCACTTCGCAAATCTTTTTAACCAGGGACAAGCCAAGCCCCAGGGAAGTGTGTTGTCCATTGCGGTTGGAAAAACGCACAAAAAGTTTGTCGGCAGGGAATGCCAGGGGTGGGCCAAAATTGCTTACCCGGAGAATGCGGTCAGATGAAATCACGCGAATCGGCCCTGCAGCAGAGCCGTAAGAGATGGCGTTGCGGAACAAGTTTTTCAGAACGATATCGAACAAAAATGGGTCGATCACGAGAGAATGATCATCCGCCAATTGCGCTTCGATTGTCATCGATTTGAGCGTCACCAACTCCGCTATGGCCTCGATGTGGCGTTCGATGATTGGACGAGTCACGAGCCGTTCACGATTGTCAAATTCCTTGTTTTCGATTTTGGTCAGCAAATTGAGCGTATTGCCCAATTTGGACAGATGGCTGATTTCGTCGGCCAGGGTCTTGACGGCGGTGCGGTGTCGCCGCATCACCTGCTCGTCAGCCATCAGCGTCTCGGTCTTGCTGCGCAGGACCGCCAGAGGCGTCTGCAATTCATGCGCCATGTCTTCGGTATATTCTTTGAGATTTTGATAGTCGTTTTCGATGCGTTCGACCATGGTGGAAAAGAGCTGTTGCATGCGGACAAATTCGACGGTATTGGTATTCACGTGCTGCAGCGTTGCGCCGCTTCCGACCTTATAGTTCTTCATCTGTTGCAGAATCCTGTTAAAAGGTCGGAAAAAATGGCCGGAGAGCAGGGTGTTGAACAGAACAATGACCAGCGCCAAAACCACAAACACCTGAATCAAGGCGCGAAAAATCATCTCTTTTAACTTGTAGAAATCCTCGCTGTTGCGCATCAAAGAGACCAGATAGGCCTGCTCATCGATCTGCATCACCAGGGTTTTGATGCGAAACGGCTGTTTGGCTTCGGTATCGGCATTGACAACCAGCGTATCCGAATAGACCGGGGTCAGATCGGCTTGCGCCGTCGGTTCGATCGACAGAATAAAGGGATAGCGCTTGACCTCCTCAAGCTTTCGATCGCTCTTGATGAATCGCTGCACCCGATGTTCATAGTAGCGGAAATAGCCTTCCAGTTCGTTATCGATAAACCGGTCAGTGTTGCGCATGAGCAAAAGCGCACTGGCAAAAAAAGCGAAAAAGGTAAACAGCAGATAGATTAGTGTGGTTTTGGACAAGAGTTTAAAGGTGTGTCGATGTTTCATGGATCACTCATCGCCTAAAAATTTGTATCCCATACCGTACATTGCCCGGATCGGGTTGCGGCCGCCGGCCTGGACGATTTTTTTTCGCAGGTTTTTGATATGGTTGTAGAGAAAATCAAAGCTGTCGGCGTCATCGATATGATCGCCCCACAGATGCTCGGCGATGCTCTCGCGCGTCAACAAACGGTTTTGGTTGACCATGAGGTAGAGCAACAGATCGTATTCCTTGCGCGTCAGAATGAGTTTGGTCTTTCCGACATATGCCTCTGAGGCAAGCGTGTCGATGTAGAGTTCGCCAGCTTTTATAAGATTGCTGCGGTTAAAGTGATCGCGGCGGACGATCGAGCGGATGCGCGCGTTGAGTTCAGCCAGGTGAAAGGGTTTGGTCAGATAATCGTCAGCACCGAGCTCCAGGCCGGCAACCTTGTCCTCTAGCGCATCGCGGGCGGTCAGAATCAAAATCGCCGTGCGCAATTGTTGCTGTTTGATCTCGCTGATCAGATCCAGACCATTGCCGTCCGGCAAACCGATATCGATGATCGCCACATCGTATTCGTAGACGCCGAGTTTTTCGCTCGCAGCGGCTAGAGTGGCCGCGTGTTCGACCACAAAACGGTTTTCCTGCAAAAACCGCTGCAGATCCGCAGCCAGAATGAGATTGTCTTCAACCAGCAATAGTTTCATAGTCTGAATTTAATCAACAAATCTGTAGGGATTCTGTTTCTGTCATCAGGGATTATTTCGGCCAGGTTGAGTGATCTTTTTCATTGGAGCATCACCTTTCCGTAATCTAAATCTTTCAACTCAAACATCCAATCCCTATTGCTCAAATCGACAGAGGGCATTGAACCCGGGTGATGATCGGGGAAATCACCTCTTCCTGACATCGGCGACCTTGGACGGGCACCTGACCGCATGACTCAGTCTCGACGAGGCAATGTGCAGGACAAGCCATTGCCATTGCAATTTGGCCTGAAAGCAGCCAATAAAAGATGAAAAAATCCTATAATGTTTCCGTGATTATGCTATATTTCCTTAACCCAATCCACAATTTTCGCCTTTTTTGGGAGGTCTTATGAAATCCTATGTTTATCTGCTTTTATTGCTGTTTTTATTGCTCTTGCTGTTGCCGCGGTTTCTATTCGCCGCCGATCTGCCCAAGCGCCTCAAACGGTCGGAAAGCTTTCTCGGTGTCCATTTTGATTTTCATGCGCGCGACTCGTGTATCGCCATCGGCAAAAACGTCGACCGCCAGATGGTCGAGTTCATCATCGATCAGGTGCAGCCCGACTATCTGCAAACCGATTGCAAGGGCCACAGCGGCATCTCCAGTTACCCCACCCGCGTCGGCAATCCGGCGCCATGCATCGACAAGGATGTGCTCAAAATCTGGCGCGAGGTAACCGCTGAACACGGAGTCTCCCTCTATCTGCATTATTCCGGTATCTGGGAGAACAAAGCGGTCGAGCTGCATCCCGAATGGGCCCGCATCGACGAAAACGGCAAGCCGGACGACCGTCTGGTCTCGACCTTTGGCCCTTATGTCGATGAACTGCTGATCCCCCAACTCAGCGAACTGGCCGCCGACTATGGCATGGACGGCGTCTGGGTAGACGGCGATTGCTGGGCAACCGAACATGATTTCGCTGACACCGTGATCGATCGCTTTTCAGCCCTGACCGGCATCGAGCAGATTCCCCGCTCACCGCAAGATCCCTACTGGTACGAATATTCGGAATTCTGCCGCCAGGCTTATCGCGACTATTTGCGGCACTGGGTCGACGAGATGCACAACCTCCATCCCGAATTCCAGGTGGCGAGCAATTGGGCGTTTTCTTCGATGATGCCGGAGCCTGTTTCAATCGATGTGGATTTCATCTCAGGTGATTATTCCGCCTACAACAGCGTCAACAGCGCCCGGCTGGAAGGACGGTGCATCCAGAAACAGGGCAAACCCTGGGATCTGATGGCCTGGAGTTTCAGCTGGACCGATGGCCTGTTCAGCACCAAGACCCTGCCGCAACTGCAGCGGGAAGCCGCGCTGGTGCTGGCGCTGGGCGGCGGGTTTCAGGCCTATTTCCCGCAGCGGCCAGATGGATCGGTGCGTCTCTGGCAGATGCAACTGATGAAAGAGACGGCCAAATTCTGCCGCGCCCGGCAGGCGATCTGCCACCGCGCCCAACCGGTGCCGCAAATCGGGCTGATCTACGATACCGATGCCTTTTATCGCGCCAACATCCGGCTGTTCGCCGCCCGATTTCAGGAACTCGACCCGCTGCAAGGCGTGCTCAACTGTTTGCTCAATGGCCAGAATTCCGTCGATATCCTGATGACCCACCAGCTGCTCGACGAAGGACACCATTATCCCGTTCTGGTCTATCCGGAATGGGCAACCCTTGATTCAGTAATGAAAGATTATCTGTTGAACTATGCGAAAAAAGGCGGCAACCTGCTGATCATCGGTCCACAAGCGGTGCGCAATTTCAACGATGTGCTGCAGTTCGAATTTGAAGGCGAGCCGGTGGTGCAGGTCAATGGTCTGGGCTGGGAAGGTTGGATAGCCGGTGTCAACTCGGCTTTTCAGAGAGTCGTGCTTTCCGATACAGTGCGCGGTTTTGGGCAAATCTATTCCGACAACAGCTTTGACGGTCCATCCGACCCGGCGGCAGCGATTCTCCCCTACGGCAAAGGCCGCATCGCCGCGGTCTTTCTCGACCTGGGCGAGCGTTACTATCATGCCCGCACCACGGTGGCGCGCGATTTCCTCAACGGCCTGGTGCGCGAGCTTTTTTCCGATCCGGTGGTCAAGGTCACCGGTTCACACGACGTCGATGTGTCGGTCAACCGGCTGGACGGCAAGCTCATCGTCAACCTGGTCAACACCAGCGGACCGCACGACAACGACGAGGTCTTTGTCCATGACCAGATCCCGCCCTTGGGGCCGTTGCATCTGTCCATCGCGGCAGCTGAAAAACCGGCACGCGTCTGGCTGGCACCGGATGGCGGCGATTGCGAATATCGGACTATTGACGGCCGGCTGGAAATCGATTTGCCGCGGCTGGAGATCCATACAGCGGTGGTGGTGGAGTAGAACTCAGCTGCCGACGATGCCCCCAGCGTCTGTGGACCGCATAATGTCGGCGTTCAACGAGCGAGGATAGCCGAACGTGGCACGGCAAGTGTTTGCCGTGCCACGTCTTTTTTCTACTGCAGCAAAACCATTTTTCTGACCGCGTGATAATCGCCGGCCTGCAAACGATAGAAATAAAGACCTGAACTCAACTTCTTGCCGTAGTCGTCACATCCGTCCCAAACAGCATGCTTGATGCCCGCATCCTGGTTTCCATCCGCCAGCAAGCGGATCCGCTGTCCCTGCAGGTTATAAATCGCCAGCATAACCTGTGATGGCTGTGGCAGGTGATACTCGATATAGGTGTCCGGATTGAACGGGTTGGGGTAATTCTGTTCGAGGCAATAGCGCTCCGGGATGTCATCGCTCTGATCCTGAACTGCTGTCCCACCGTTGACAAACAGATGCACGGGCCGGGTATAGAGGGTCAGACGAACCGCAATGGTATTGGTGATCCGGCAGATATAATTGCCCGTGTCGGCCTCTGACACTGCCGGAAGGAACAACACTGCACTGTTGGCGCCGGGCAGATCAACATCATTGTGTTGCCACTGATAAACATTCGCAGTTCCATCCACAGAGACTTGCAACTCGAGCGGCATGCCGGGCGCCAGCGTCGTGTCCCGCTGAACACCGAGGCTGTCTTGCGGAGCATAATCAAAAATAGCCACGCCCATATTCGGCTCGATATCGCCAAAAGTCAGGCGATTTATCCCAACGCGCAGAGTGGCCAACAACGGCAGAGCTGAAACATCCGGAAAATGGGTAAATCGATTGCTCGTCACCTCAATATAGTTGAGACTGTTTAAACCGGCGACCTCTTCGGGGAATTCACCGCCGAAACCATTGCCGGCCAGAAAGAGCTCCTCGAGATCGGTTAGCGCACCAATTGACGAAGAGATCTTACCGTTGAATCGATTGCGAACCAGATTCAGATATCTCATTTTGGTTAAATGGTACAATTCCGCCGGCAGTTCGCCTTCCAGCTGGTTGCTGTATAGATCCAAGTTCATCATATGGTTGAGATTGCCGATGTTTGCAGAAAGCATGCCGCTGAACTCGTTGCCTGACAGACTCAGAGTGGTCAATTGGGTCAGGTTGAACAGCTCTTCCGGCAAAGTCCCCTGCAAAAGGTTGTTGCTCAGATTCAGGTAGCGCAGATTCGCCAGATCGCCGAGATCCGGCGGGATCGTTCCATTCAAACGGTTGCTCCCCAGATGCAAGACTTGCAAATCGATTAAATCATAGAAGGTAGAAGGAATTTCTCCTTCAAGGTCATTCATATCCAAACTCAGATGATACAAATGAATGAGATTGCCGATTTCAGGTGGAAGGGTGCCGGTAAGCCTGCAGTTCTCGATGATCAATTTTTCAAGTGAGCTCATGTTTCCCAACTCTGGCGGAATCGGTCCACTGATCAGGCTATTCGACAAATCCATTTCAACGCAAGAGGTGCACAGGCCGAGCTCAGGAGGAAGCGTCCCGCCCATTTCATTGTCGCGCAAATAGAGCATTTGCATGGCTGTGAGATCACCGATTTCCGGCGGCAGGGTGCCGGTCAGGTTGTTGTTCCCCAAAATCACCCTGACGACCCGACAACCGTCCAACTCGATTCCATACCAACTCGAAAGCGGGCCGGTCAGCCAGTTGCTGTGATCCGTCCACTCGTCGCCGTTGGTGCTGTGATACAGCGCGACCAGGGCCAGCGAGTCGTTTAAACAGGTTGACGGATCGCCCAAAAAGATGCGATGATCTTCGACATCGCCGAAAACCGCCAAACCCGAATACCCGATTCCCGCATCCGCGCTCATGCGAAAACGGCCATAGGAATAGCCGGTGATCGCATCTATCGGCACCCTGACGACAGCGGTGTCCATCTCCAGAAGACCGGAAGAGGCATGGTCCACCAGACAGTGCTCCAACGGGTCATCCCAATCGCCGTCGGCGTTGAAATCGATCCAGCCATTGATGTAGCTATTTTCTATCGATAAAAACTCGATCGAAGCGGTTTCGCCGGTGATAAGGGGCGTAAGAAAGAAATAGTGATTCAATTCATCATTTAATCCATTTTGATCATCACCGTCAGCCAATGTCGTAGGCTGCCCGTCCGGCTCGTTATCGACAGTCCCAAAACTGACCCGCCAGTCGCTGATAATGTGACGCGCGCCATTGTTGGCAGCGAGAGTCGGATAGGGCGGATCCGGGGCATCACCCCAATCCAGCGAATCCATGCCCGCGCCGATCGGGACGAGATAATCTTCTACTTCTCCATCATCGGCTGGTCCGAAACAAGGCAGTTCCGGCGTTGAACTGATGCGGAAACGTGCCATTACATCGCCCACCACCGCAGATTCCGGTAATCGTGTTGAAAAGCGGTGCGGCATTTCCGGATGATCGGTGCGCGGTTCATAGAGCGTTCTTCCCAGTTTGACTTGTTCTTGAAACTCCCAATTGCCATCGCCGTTGAAATCGATCCATGCGGTTACATAGCCTGGTGCAGAGACAAAAATTGTATAGTCAAAATAATAACCGGGGATCAATGGCGGGATAACCTCGATGCCATCTTCGTCGTCCATTCCGATTATATCATCCGCATCCGCGTTTGCCGAAGGTACGCCGTCCGCTTCCCAGTCCACTGACTTGCCGAAATAAAGATCAGAGATCAAGTGGCGGGCTCCCGCATCCGCCTGACGAGTCGGAAACGGCACTGGTGCGTCGCCGTAATCGTGGTGCGGAACGCGAACAAAGACTCGATAATCCTCGACTTCGCCATCCAAGACCAATCCGCCGGGACCGGCGATCGGTTGCAGACTGAAGCGAAATCGCGCATAGGTCGAATCTTCTTTGGCATCGGCCGGAATCCCTATATTTAAAATATTCCTGCCGGCGGCCAGCTGCGTGTTGAGCACTATTTCACCGGCATCGTTCCAATCCCGATCCTGGTTGAAATCAACCCAGGCTTTCAGCATTCCACCGACCGAAGCAGTGACAGCCACCTGGATGGTATCGCCGGCAAGCCATTCGGTCTGCAGAAACTCCACACCATCTTCGTCATCCTGACCATGTCGATCATCCCCCATCGCCTCATCATCAGGCTGACCGTCTTCTTCCGGATCGATAACAGAACCGAGACAGATGTTCTGGAAAAAGCGATGCCGTGCACCGTCATCGGCCAGCAGGCTTAAAAACGGCGCGTCGCCGAAATCGAACAACCGGTATTCAGGCGCGATCTTGAGCAGAACATCCTCGGTCTCCCCTTCATCGAAACTTCCAGAGCCGTCCCACGGCAACGGAATTGGGGTTTCGGTTATGGTCATCCGCGCCCACACGTAGCCGGGATTCGGACCGATCAAAAAGTTGGGTGGATCCAGGGTTCCGAGGTGACCGGCGGTACCGCCCGGTACCGGGAAATTCTTCAAAACGTGCTCATCGGTAGTGCGCGGCGTCGCTGCGCTCTCGCACACACTCGAGCCGCCCCAGCTGCCATCCTGATCCCAGTCGATCAAGACATTGACATATGCCCCTCCGTCTACATGATCCGTATAATAGTAGAGACTGATATTGTGAATCCAATCGGCCGTTTCGCACGGCTCACCCAGCGATGTGCCGGCAAATTCATCGCACAGCGGCTTCACCTGCAAGACACCGGCACTGTCCTTAATCGTAAAAGGATCCGGTGCCCACAAGCCGGAATCGTATTCAGTGCAGAGTTCATCCTGATCGAACAATCCGCCGCCCGAGCACATCCCGGCATTGCCATCGGTCTCGTAATCCACCTTGTTGCCAAGAAATGTGCCCATATCCCCGCGGTGGCGGATGAATCCTCCGGCCCCGGATGTTCGACAAGTCGGAAATGCACCGATCACTCCGGTTGCGGGATAAGCGATCACGCCTTCCGGTGCATCGCCGTAATCATAAGGCAAAGGCAGCGCTTCGACTCTGACATAGTCGTCGCGCACCAGCAAATCTTCGCCGTCGCTGCAGTTGATCTGCAGCGAGACATCATAATCGCCCGGATCGTTGTACACCACCGTATGTGGCCCCTGGCCCTGCATGGAAGAAGGCGTGCCGCCCGGAAAAGACCAGAACCAATTGACGGCATGGGTGGAATGGTCGGTAAAAACAACCGTCAAGGGAGCATAGCCTGAAGTTGGATTCCCGGAAAAATCGGCTTCACAGGTGCAATCCTTCACCTGGATCAATCCCTTTTTCTCTTCTTTGTCTCCTACATCATCGCATTTGATCTCCAATATCACATCATAGGTTCCAGCTGCTTTATAGACCACCTTGTGCGGACCTTTTCCTTCCAGATAGTCTGGCGTGCCGCCGTTGAAATGCCAGCTCCAGGAGACCGCCCCTGAGGAAGCGTCGGTAAAGGTCACTTCAAGACCTTCGCATCCCGATGTCGGGCTGGCGGTAAAATCAGCCTCGCAGCCGCAATCCTGTACCTGGATCAGACCCTTCTTGTATTCGTTGTCACCGCCGCTATAACATTTGGTCTCCAACTCGACATCATAAATGCCGGCTGTCTTGTACAAGACCTTGTGCGGCCCTTTCCCTTCCAGATAGTCAGGTGTGCCACCGGTGAAATGCCAGACCCAGGAGACCGCTCCGACTGAGGCATCGGTAAACGTCACCTCCAACCCTTCACACCCGGATGTCGGACTGGCGGTAAAATTGGCTGTGCAGCCGCAATCGGTGGCCTGGATAAAACCCTTCTTGTATTCTTCATCTGTTCCTGCTTTGCATTGGATCACCAATGCGGCATCATAACTGCCGGGAGAATGATAGACAACTTTATGCGGCCCTTTTCCTGTTGCGGAAGACGGAGTTCCTCCCGCGAAAACCCAATTCCAGGAACTGGCGCCGCTGGAAGCATCGCTATACGCTACCTCCAACGGCACACAGCCCGAAGACGGCTTGGCGGTGAAATTCGCCACACATTGGGCAAAAACAAAAACCGGAAATATAAAACCAATCATGGCGAATAGAGCGACCAGATTGATGACGGTTCTGCTCAAAATCTGAGACATCGCTTTCATAAGTCCTCCTGCCCAAAAATCGGAGCAGCCATTTGGAATGAATGGAAGCAGTATGATGCAAGCTTTAAGGGTAGCACCATCACTGCATCCTGATGAGCACATTGAATAAAAGCATCATCAGAGAAATGGCTACAACGATCATTAGGGCGTAAATACCGATGGCGAACAACCGATCTTTCTGGTAGATTTTTGCAAAATCCAACTTTTCAGCAGCTGCTGCTGTTGTTTTCCGCACTCTTTTATCTCGCCTTTTGATTTGCATATCGGCGTTGCTTTCCTGATTTGTCTTGCGACTCGAGCTGGCCCAAGACACCTGAACGTCCATCAGGGGATACAATTACAAGTTATCGATTTGGCAAGGCCACAAATTGCTGATTTGTGTCAATCTCTTGCTGTTTTGTGGCAAAATGTTCGGATTTACATTGCTGTTCGGCTGGCAAATTCAGAGGGCAGACAGGAAAAGGCTTTTTTGAAAGCGCGGGTGAATTGGGCGGGACTGGCAAAACCGACTTCGTAGGCAATTTGGGTTATGCTGAATTTGTTTTCCACAATCATTTGCGCGGCGCGCTTGAGCTTGACCATGCGGATAAACTCACCAGGTGTCTGACCCGCAATCGCCTCCAATTTGCGATAGAGCTGGCTCCTGCTTACGAATAATTTTTGGGCAAGCACCTCAGTGTCGAAATCCTCATCATGCAGATTCCCCTCTGTTGCATCCATCAGCTTTTGCATAAATTCTTTATCAATTGAATTGGTCGCCAGTGTTTCCGGCTGCAGATTCAATTCCTGCTTGAATTTTTCGCGCAACCGCCTCCGCTGCTCGATGAGATTCTTGATCCGTGCAACGAGTTCTGCAAAATTAAAAGGTTTGGTGATATAATCATCAGCACCGGTTTCCAGTCCGGCAACTTTATCATCCGACAATGCTTTGGCGGTCAACAATATGATCGGGATGTGGCTGGTCTGCCAATCGGTTTTTAAACGATGACAAAATTCGATACCATCCATTCCTGGCATCATAATATCGCTCAGGACGAGATCGGGCATCTTTTCTTTTGCCAGAGCAATCGCCTCTTCACCATTCTCGGCCTCTGCAATTTGATACTCAGCCTCTAACAAATTGGTCAGAAAAAAGCGAAAATCGGCAGAATCTTCAACGATAAGAACGAAGGGTTTCAGCTGAGTTTTTTTGTTCTTGGTGGGCGGCAAATCTCGTCGATCGACCTGTCTCTTGCTCGCAGAACTGCAATCGAGAGAAGAGATTTCCCCTCCAAAGCCTGATACCGGTTCGCTGGCTTCCCTCTCTTTTTCCGAGAAGGTCGCTTCTCTCTTTTCTCCTTCAACAGAGGTGCCGGAGATCTCATCCGCGTGAGCAAGGATAATGGGGGAATATTCATAATTCGGTATCTTTAAGCTAAAAACCGATCCTTTGCCCTCCTGACTGCTGACATCGAGTTCCCAGTTGTGCAAGGTCGCCAATTCTTTAACCAGGGCCAAACCAATTCCCGAACCGCCATAATTTCTTTTTGCCGAGTCATCGACCTGAAAAAATCGATTAAAGATAACTTGCTTGTTTTTTTCAGAAATGCCGATCCCGCTGTCGCGAACGGACACGACAGCGACTTTTGAACCCGTTTGATTTTTACCACCATTTTCGGCTTCGCAGCGCACTTGCACGCTGACGCTTCCACCGACAGGTGTAAACTTGAATGCATTGCTCAGCAAATTGTTGATTATTTTTTCGAGCTTGTCTTTGTCGATCAGAGCCTTGACCGAGCTGGCATTTGAATGAAAAGCAAACGCAATATCCTTTTGTTCGGCCAATGGTCTAAACGAATGGACGAATCCCTGCAACAAATGAATCAAATCGAGCTCTTCAGTTTGCAGCGGAATCTTTTCCGCTTCCAGTTGCGAGAGTTCAAGCAGCTGGTCGATCAGGTGCTGCAATTTCTCGGCGTTTCGGTAAAGCATTCGATAATATTCAACTTTGTTTTTTTTTATTCTGCCGCTGATCAGTTGTTCGAGCGGTCCTTTGATCAACGTCAATGGAGTGCGGAACTCGTGCGACAAATTGGCAAAAAACCGCGATTTCATATTCTCAACTTCACGGAGATGCTTGAATTCAAACTCTTGCATCTTTATAATCGCCTGTGTCCTGGAGCGATTGGCCTGAAATCTGATGATGCCATAAATACCACTGAAAAATAACGTGAGATAGAGTAACATCGCCCACCCGGTCTGCCACCATGGGGGATTAATGATGACGCTGATCTCGGTAACCTGATCATTCCATATCCCATCGCTGTTGGTCGATTTGGCTTTAAAGCGATACTGGCCAGGATTCAGGTTGGTATAGGTGATGAAACGCCTCGATTTCCCATAAATCCAGTTGGCATCGAAACCTCCCATCATATAGGCATATTCAATTGCAGAGGGCGAGTTGTAATCCAGCGCCGCGAGCTGGAACGAGAAGACATTTTGCCGGTGCGAAAGAGTGATCTGATCCGCATAGGGAATGCTTGTATCCCCACCTAAAGCCGGATCCCGAGCCGTGGCGGATTGATTAAAAATTTGTAAATCGGTTATCAAGAGAGGGGGGCGATAACAAGAACGATCGATGGCAGCAGGCTCGAAAAAGTTCAATCCTCTCGTGCTGCCCATAAACATGATGCCCGACTCATCGCGGAAGGCGGAAGTAAAATTAAAATCACCGCCGATAACCCCATCGGCGGCATTGTAGTTGGCAAAAGTGTTGTTTTGGGTGTCGAAAAAAGAAATACCCGCACTCGTGCCAAGCCAAAGATTGCCGTTCTCATCTTCAAGAATCGTTTTTATCGAATTGTCCGCCAGACCGTCTTGGGTTGTGAAAAAAGAGATGGCTATATTCTGAAAAGGCAAAAGCGCATCGGTGCGATTTTGCACAACCAACTTGTTCAAACCATTATTTGTACCAATCCACAGCACCGTCGTGTCCGGCGACGATGTCCCGCCACGCCTGGCAGTGGATTCACACATCGAATAGATGCTGTTGCTGCTGAGGCTCCCGATTGCTGTCCAATTCTCGTTGTCGATAGCGAATTGGGGAGATTCTCCGGCATACCAGCGGATAAATCTCCCCCCATCCTGTTCCACAAAAAGATTCAAGCCGCCGCCGTTTGTCCCGATCCAGAGTCGGCCTTTGCTGTCCTGAAATATCACCCACACATCGTTATGACCGAGGCTGTTTGGACGATCGGTATCATGATGCCAGCTCTCGTATTTTCCTGTAATCGGGTCCAGGCGCGCCAACCCATATCCCCAAAAACCGATCCATATCTGGTTTTGACTATCGCAATAGACTGTCTTGTTATACTGGATCGAAGGAATGGTGATGGACTTTTCATGCGCTTTTATGGATCGCAAATGACCAGTATCCAGATCAAGCCGAAACAATCCCGCACCGTACGTGCCAATCCAGAGGTCATTCGATGTACCGGGCGCCAGCGACCAGATGTTTATTCCATCCGAATCGGCATGCTTATGTATCGCTAGACTTTTTTCGGCAAAATCCACGCCGATTGGGTCGGAATAAAACAAACCTTCCTCGCTGCCGAACCACATTCTGCCGTCACTGCTCCTGGTTATGGCTCTGATATTTTTCTCGAGGTCCTTCCCCTGGTTGAACCGGAATTTCCCGGACAAAGAGTTGTTAAATTTGGTGCTTTTCGAAGAAAACCAGGCCAGTCCGTTTTCGGTAGCCAGCCATAAAACTCCGGATTTGTCCCTGACCATTCCATTGATATGATTATGAATCAGACTTTGATGATCTTCCCGATCAGAGGTATATCTTTCAAATTTTCTTTGATCAACATTAAAACGGAGCAATCCAGCAAAAGAATCGATCCACAGAATTTTCTCGCCGCCGATCCTTTCCTCGATAACCGACCCGGCCGAGGAGCCAAATTGCAGACTGTCCGGATTCGGTATTTGAATTTGGGTAAACCCATCATCCTCTGAATCGTAAATTGTCAAGCCATCGGCGGTTCCCACATAGATTTTGGCCAGCTCGTTCTCCGATCTCGTAAGATTCCATACCAGGTTATCGCTGATGCTGTTGGGATTGCTGGATTCTTTAAAATAGCGGATAAATTCTGCAGAAAAGCTCCCTGGTTTAAGGGACAGCTTGTTCAATCCAGAATAGGTTGCGATCCAGATGTTTCCCTTGTTATCCTCAACGATCGATGTCACATAATTGCTGCTGAGAGAAGCACCATCCTCGGGATTTGATTGCCAATGCTCGATTGTGTCTTTAAACGGATTGAGTTTGTACAAGCCGCTTCGGTAGGTCCCTATCCAGATAAGGCGATTGCTGTCTTCATAAATAGAGGTGATCGAATTCTCTCTGGTTATGTCGGAATCCAATTCCCAGGTCAGCCATCGATCGGTTAATGGATCATAACAATTCAGTACCCCACTTTTTGTGCCGACCCAGATGCGGCCATCGCTGCCCTCGGTGATCGTCCAGATGCAATTGTCTGTTAGCGAATTTTCATTGCCCGGCACATGGCGAAAGTTTTGAAACTCATATCCATCGAAGCGATTCAGTCCGTCATCGGTGGCGAACCACAAGAATCCCGACCGGTCCTGTAAAAGGTCGTTCACGTTGTTGTTGGAGAGTCCATCCAGGGTGGTCAGGTGATTAAAGACGATGGAGGGGGATGTTCGGCTGCCAGCAGAAGCGGCAGCCGGAGCCAGGAGAGAAGAGCAGAGCACAACAACCCCAGTAGCGATGGCCATGATCCATTCAAAGGGTTGTTCTTTTACTTTTAAACCCCTCATGTCAAGCCTTTGGCTCGTAAAGGGTTAGATTCCCATGTGCTTGAAGAAAAATTACACCAGCACTGCACATCGGCGTGTTGTCACAATGGTGCGTGTTCTGCGTTCGCCCTGTTTAAGGGCTGATTAAGAATTCCAGGCAAGCGCAAAATCCGCACCCTCACATTTTACCTATTCGGGCACAAACCCCGGCAGCACACGCCCGATCATTTTGCGATAGGTCTCTTCGATGCCGGTCGCTGCCAGCCCGTCCGCGGCGTTGGCGTGCGACGAAGCGGTCTGGACAATCGCCGTTTCCGCTCTCAGAGCGCGGGCATAGGGAATGCTGCGCTCGAGTTGGTGCCGCGCCGATGCCAAATCCCCTGCCCGCTCAGCCAAAATGGCGCGGATAACCGCGTCGTAAAAGAACACCGTATTGGCGCCGTAGCGCAGGTTCTGGTCGTCTTCCAGCAGCCGATCGCGCAACAGCGGCGGCAGGTCCTTCTGCAGCAGAGAATCCATGATTTCCCGGCAGGCGTGCATGGCAGCAACGCTTTCGGCCAGGTCCACGCCGTCGTTCATCGCTGAATGCGTTTCCTCGAGCTGCAGATGCTGGCGGTGAAACAGCGGATCGAGGTCCTGATTGATGCGATCGGGCAGATGTTGCCAGTCGCGGACCTGCCGTACATTCGAAAGCGCTGTTTCCAACTGTGCAGTGAGCCGACGCATCTCTTCGGCAACCGGCGCGTAAAAATCATCGAAATAGGCGCTTGTCAGCCGTTCCACATCCGCTTGTGGATCCCACAGCAACTTTGCCAGGAGATAATTGTTCAATCGCTTCATGCCCCACAAACGGGTATTGACATGCATATAATGAAAATGGCGCACACCCTGGCTAAAATAAAGCGGAATCTCGTGCGCAAGGATGCGGGTATACAAGACCGGCAAAGACTTGATCTTCGACACATTGTAGTACTCGCCGACAAAAAATTGGCCCTGATAATAGCGCGGCTCGCCTTGCGTCCAATCGAGAAGGGCATTCCATAAGGGCACATTGTATTCGGTACAGGTGGTGTCGTCGATAGAATGGACGTAGCAGCGCAGAATCGGGAAATAGGTGCCGATGCAGGTGTGGTAATCAAAGCCCTCCGGCAGAGGACGAGATGGCGGAACCAATGTTTCGTGATAGATCGGGAAAACGATGCCGATCGGCCGTTTGATGCGGCCGTTTGCGCGCGCCGCTTCGATCGCCTCTTGCAGCTGATGAACCAGAAGCAACAAGCGATCGGTCGGATTGCCCAGCGGTGTACAGTTTTCGCACTCGCACCACTTGCCGCCATCGATCGGCCAGAAATTGATTGATCCGGCATCCCGCCACTCCCCTTCGGCCAGCTCGGCGACCAAACCCTTCAACAGATGGTCGATCGCGTCGGAATTGGACGTGCAGATATTTGTGCCGAACTCCCGCTCGAAGGGCGTGCGTTTGCCGGCGATCAGACCGTACCATTCCGGATGGGCTTCGAAATAAGTCAGATGGCCGTCGAGATTCGTGTCGCCGCGGTATTCGCTGGCGCTGATGCGATAGGGGTCCGCCGGTTTTCGCTCATCGCCGCGAAAGAGCGGGTGATTATAGGGGTAATCGCCGTCCGGATTGAGGAACCGATGAAAATGTTCGTGGCCGCCATAGGTCAGATGCATGCCCAGTTTGCGCAAAAATGGACGATCGGGTTCGGCGGTGGTCCAATAATTGAGCCGATTGCGCGCCATCCACAAATAGAAATCCGGATTGCCGCGATCTTCCCATGCCCAGAATCCGCGGGTGATAAATTGAGGAGCTGAAATTATCTTCTTGCGCGGGGGGAAAACCAGCTGCTTCCTTGACGGGATGTGTTCACCATCGGCGGCCGGTGCATACCAGTGCACACCCAGCGTTTCGAGGAAATGGTAGACTCCATAGAGAGTGCCAACACGGTCGCGGCCGACGATAAACAGTCGGCCGTGATGGAGAAAAATCGCATAACTTTCCGCTGCAGTCAAAGACTCTTGCAGTCTTTGTTCTGCAATTGCTGCCGCAACGGCTGGATGGTTTGCCGGCTGGCTCAAATCAGTCAGCACGATCGCATGCGGCGGCAAGTTTTCAGCAAGGCAGATCACGGCAAAGGCCGAATCGCTCGGTTCGAGACCACTGAGCCTGCCGAGATAGGTGTGCAACTCCTGGGCGGCAAAGCCTTCCGTGCAGGCATTCATTCGGTCGAGGTCGTTGCTGCTCCAGTCGATCTGCGCTTCAGCCTGGGCTGCTTCCTGCGGCGAAGAGAAGGTTGCACAGTCGACGATGATCTGCCAGCCGGAATCGATCGCCAACGGCGGCGGCGAACAGGAAAGGGCAACCAACAAGCCAGCCGCCAACAGCGCTAAAGCCCTGGACCGAACCATGACAACCTCCATCTTGGTGTTCGATTTGTCGCAAACTCGAGTGGTACACGACAAACCAAAGCAATGGGGAATACTTTTTCTTACCCTGTTTCCGGTTTCCATCGGTGTCGGGGTCGCAATCGCTATCGGAATCGATTTGCCGCAAACTCGAGTGGTACACGACAAATCAAAGCAATGGGGTATGCTTTTTCTTACCCTGTTTCCGGTTCCAATCGGTGTCGGGGTCGCAATCGCTATCGGAATCGATTTGCCGCAAACTCGAGTGGTACACGATAAATCAAAGCAATGGGGTATGCTTTTTCTTACTCTGTTCCCGGTTTCCATCGGTGTCGGGGTCGCAATCGCTATCGGAATCGATTCCCGCTATGTATTGCGTTTGTTCCTCATGAACCGTGTATCCTCGTTGCCCCAGTTTTGTCAACATCGCCACGATGCGATCGAGCAGGGCCTTTCGGCTTTTGTTGTCCTCCCCGGACAGTGCACCACACACATGCAGGACATCCTGCACGGCGCCGCATTCCAACGCGGAACCACGGGCAATCTCAAAATAGCGTCGTCGGTCTCCGACCGTTGCCTTGCCATTGCCTTCGGCGATGTTCAGCGGGATTGCCTGAGACGCACGAAGGAGCTGATCCTTGGCGTTGCGGTGGCCTTTCAGATTCTCGCAAAACGCATACGCCCAACCCACGTATTCGATCGCCGCGCGATATACATCCAGTTTTTCATGCCCAAAGCCCATTCGCTGTCCTTTCGATTTCGATACCGATTCCGATAGCGACCCCGACACCGATTGTGCTTCGCCTGTAAAAAAGCTTGTTCGTCTGGTTCGCGATCAAGAGCCGTGACAGATTAGTGGTCTCGCCTCACTGCTCTTAAAACCTCATACAGATCCGCCCCGATGCCGATGAACAACTGGCCGGCCCGGGTCTCCAGCAGGCCGCGGCCGAAGCTCATCGGCGGCCGGCGGTCGATCGCCTCGAATTGCTGCAGATCCGGCGAAACGCGGAAAAAGAGCGTCTCGCTGTTGCCATAGATCCAGCCGTCCTGGCTGGCGACGAGGTTGAGAACCTTGCCGGCACCGGCAGAACGCTGGCCGATCGTCTGTTGTTTTTCCAAATCGAAGATGAACAGATTGGAATCCGCGGCACCGATTAACCGGTTATCCGGCATCCACAGAAGGTCCCACATTTCCTGAGCGCCTGCAATCGCCTGACGCTCCCAAATTTTCTCTCGTTTGACCATATCCCAGGCGAATAGCTTGGCCTCGGTCGCCGTTGGTTTGGCACCCAGTCCGCCGGTCACGCTGGTGGCACCGTACAAGGTGCCTTTGCCGTCACCGGTCAGAGCAAAAACCGCTTGATCGGGCACGATATGGCGGAAAACCGCAAATTCCTCGCTCTCCGGATCGAACACCGTGAGCGTACCGCCGAGAATGCCATATTCGGGGGTGGTGCCGAAATAGAGTTTGCCGTCCTCACCGACGTAGGTGGCAGCGAAACGATCCTGGTCGTGTCCGATCGGCCCTATGACCCGCGGATTGGCATCGGGACCGCCGCCCGGCAGCCATTCACGTGACGGATCATAGACCGATAAGCGCGCATGGGTATAGTGACCGAGGTAGTATTTGCCCTGATAAGGGGCGATAACCCGCATCTGGCCGCCGAAATTGACCGCAGCACCAAAGGAAGTGAGCCGATCGCTGGCTGGATCGTAGATAAAAAAGCCCTGATTGATATAACTGCCGCCGGCCACCGCTCCGTCGACGCCCTCGTAAAGAGCAAAAATATCCATGCCCGAGCCGGTAAATATACCTGATCTTTCCACGATCACCTCGTTGCGCTCGAGGTCAAAAACGCGATAGGTGGCAAAATAGTCGCGGCAAAAGAGAAAGCGGTCCTGCGCCAGCCCGAACGGCACGCCCACGCCTGCAGCGACCAGGGTCATCTCATTGCGGCTATAATCATAGCGATAGAGATTGTCGCCGGGCGTGATGCCGAAATAGAGCGCCTCACCAACCTCGACAAAATTGTCGTAATTCATCAGGCCGAAACCGGCGCCCGGTTCGGGGACATCCACTTCGCGCAGCAACTCGCAAGATTCCGGATCGAAAAAGAGCAGTTTTTCCATCGGCGAGACCACTGCCATCAGCATGTTGCCAACACGATCCGTGTGATAGACAAACGAAGTGTGCCGATATTTTTCAGGTAAAATGGATCTTTTTTCACCGCTCTCCACATCCACACGCACCAACGCCGCATGCGCCCCCACCCCGCAAAAAATCTTGCCCGGAAAACGGGCATTTACATGGCGAACATAGTTTTCACCCTCCACAACGGAGCCATAATTGTAAAATGAACCGTCCTGCGGATCGTAGCGCAAAAGCGCGGCTTCGGGATAGGTGCCGAAATAGACACAGCCGTCGTCGCCGATATCCGCGCTCCAGATGAAATAAAACTCTTCGCCGTTCGGCCGGGGAATGGGGATGGGCAACAGCTTGTCCTGCTCCCCATCATAGCGATACAGAATACCGGGCTGGTGGCTGCCGATGTAGAGCTGGTCTGCTTTTCTGACCATCGCCCAGGCGCCCATGGCACCGTCGAGGTCGAGCATCCTGGTCTTGCCGGTTGAGGGTTGAAAGTTGACCACCCATCCGTCAGCATAGTTGTGGGTGGTCTGCAGCAAAGAGGCATCGGCACCGTTTTGCGGGTCGAGCAAAACCGCATTGAGCAGGGTTAGACGCCGGTCGCCGGTGCCGATTTTGCGCAATGAGATATCGTCGATCAGGGTTTTGATGGTTTTGTTTTGCTGTTCTCCGCAGCCCTGCAGCAGCAGAGCGATGAACAGCACGGTGGTCAATATCGAACGCCGCATGGGGTTTTCCTTTCAATGGTCAGGCGATGTCCCAGATTCGGTGTTAACCGAATCAAAAAACATTCAATCGCTTATTCTTGATGCGGTTGCGAAAAGGTCGCTTTTCACCCAACGCGCATTGCCAACAGATTGATTTTCTTTAAGATCCGGTGCTGCGCACCGAATCCGGGTATGTGTTTTGAGGGCAAGGATCTAGATTATGATAGACATTTATCGAGTCTTTTCAAAACAGAATTTCTCCGGGGGTCGGACCAAATTATTCTGTTGTTTATTAATTGGTTATCCGGAAAAAATGCCCAAAAATCGGCCTTAGCGAACATTTTTTAGCCTGTAATAATGCGTTTTAAGGCCGGATGAGGATAATAAATTGATTTTTGCTTTTTTGCTTTTTTTATCTATTATTCCTTGGTTCGACAATGCGCAACCATCCGGCCGCTTTGGCCATTCACATCCATTGAACAGCCGAGAGGATATGATGAGCAGCAAGATACCGCGCAACGATCCCTGCCCATGCGGCAGCGGCAAAAAATACAAAGACCGCCGTCGGTTGCGTGAGCGCAACGGACACGACTTTGCTTTGCGGCCATCGACCCGAACGCATCAGCTGTTAAGATCGCTTGATTAACTTTAGCGGAGCAAGGACCTGCAGTCGGCTTCTTTCCTGGACTAGGGTCCTACCCTTAAGCAAATCCCACAACAGAGGAGCTTTTGCTTGGATGCCCGTTATCTGCTCTATGGCATCACCTATGCTTTTGCCTGTGCGGTGCAGCCCGGGCCGCTGCAGTCGTATCTGATTTCGCAAACCCTGAAAAACGGCTGGCGCTCCACACTGCCCGCTGCTCTGGCGCCTGTGCTCAGCGATGGACCGATTGTTCTGCTCGTCCTGTTTTTGCTCCGCACAATTCCGACAGAACTCATCATCGGTTTGAGAATCGGCGGCGGCGCGTTTCTTCTGTTCCTCGGCATGCAGGCCTTCATTGCCTGGAAAAAAGTCGAGCCGCTCAACGTTTCGGCCGACGCCAAAAAACAAACCCTTAGTCGAGCCGTGCTGGTCAACCTGATCAATCCTTCTCCCTATCTGTCGTGGAGCCTGGTCATGGGCCCGTGGTTGTTGCAGGGCTGGCAAAGCGCCCCTGTCAATGGAATCGCCCTGATCGCCGGTTTCTATTCGACCATGATCATCATGCTGGCAGGCATCGTCATGCTTTTTTCCTTTGCCGGCAAGCTGGGGGCAAAAGTGAGCAAAACCCTGCTGTTGATCGCAGCAATCGTCTTGTTGCTGTTCGGGATCTATCAATTGTCGATCGGCATCGCCGATCTTGTGCATGGGATACCCTTGCACGAGATGGGTTAAAACAATCTGGTTCCCAGGCTCTGCCTGAGAACCCACTCCCCGGGGCTCTGCCTCGTGTTCGTTGTCGCTGTTGCCACATGATGCGGCGGCAGAGCCGGCAGACGGCGTTCCCGGCCGGAGGCCGGAAACGAGTACTGGATTAATATAAGGAATCAGACATGAAGCAGATCTTATATATTTTCCTGGTCGCGCTGATCCCGGACTTTTGTGCCGGACAAAATGCCGTCCTGCCGCTGTGGGAAGGGGCAATTCCCAACCAGCAACCGTCGAATGAAGTCGAAGTGAGGGACTCGACCGACATCGTCTTCATCAGCAACGTCATCAAGCCCGATATCGCTCTCTTTCTGCCATCAAAAAAGCTGGCAACCGGCCAGGCAGTGATCATCTGCCCAGGCGGCGGCTATCGCGTGGTGGCACACGATTGGGAAGGCACCGATGTCGCCAAATGGTTGAACGGCAAAGGCATCGCCGCTCTGGTGTTGAAATACCGTCTGCCAGTTTCGAAAAACAACATCGTGCCCCACCGATCGCCGCTGCTCGACGCCCAGCGCGCCATCCGTCTGACCCGTTTCCATGCAAACGAATGGAACATCGATGCAGACAAAATCGGCATCATGGGATTTTCTGCCGGTGGCCATCTGGCCTCGACTGCCGGCACCCATTTCGACTGTGGCGACTCGACAGCAGCCGACCCGGTCGAGAAAATGAGCTGCCGGCCCGATTTCATGATCCTGATCTATCCGGTGATCACCCTCACCCAGACAAGCAGCCGCATGCGCTCAAAAACTTCACTGATCGGTGACCATCCGGACGACACCCTGGTGGCCGCGTTTTCCAACGAACTGCATGTCACCAACGACGCACCGCCTGCGTTTCTTGTCCATTGCGGCGATGACGAGGTGGTGCCGGTGGAAAACAGCCTGCTGTTTTACCGGGCACTGCTGAGCCAGGGAATTCCCGCCGAACTGCATCTCTATCCAACCGGGGGGCATGGCTTCTCACTTGCCGTCAACCATCCTAACCTGGAAAATTGGACGGAGTGCTGCATCGACTGGCTTAGAAACCTGCCACAACCCTAGTTCAGGTTACACCTGGTTCCCAGACTTTGCATCGTGTTCATTATCTGGTTCCCAGGCTCTGCCCGGGAATTCCTTACCCGAAGCTCTGCCTCGCATTCGCTGGTGTCGTTACATCTGGTTGCCAGGCTCCGCCTGGGAACCCCTTCCCCGAAGCTCTGCCTCGCATTCACTGGCGCAGTTCAATCTGGATCCCAGGCTCTGCCTCGCCTTCGCCGGCGCTGTTGCTGCATGATCCGGCGGCAGAGCCGCCAGACAGCGTTCCCAACCAGAGGCTGGGAAAGAGGGTCAATGCGGGTCATCAGACTTGCTCAACTTCCCTTCCCATCAACTTGAAGCGCAGAGCTTCCAGTCCATCATAGAGAATCGGAATGACCCAAAGGGTCAAAAAGGTCGAGGCAGTCATACCGCCGATCACTCCCACAGCCAGGGGCGAAAAACGCTCAGCGCCCAATGCCCACTCCATCGCCAGCGGAAGCATGCCGACGATGGTCGACAACGAAGTCATCATGATCGGCCGAAAACGGGTGCGCACCGATTCGAGGATCGCCGCGTGCCGCTCCATGCCCTGGGCACGGCGTTGACCGATAAAATCGATGAGAATGATCGAATTGTTGACGACGATGCCGACCAGCAGAACCAGTCCGACCATCACCGGCATCGAGACCGGCTTGCCTGCCAGCCACAGCGCCAGAGAAACGCCGATCATGCTGAGCGGGACCGCCATTAAAACGGTGATCGGATGAACAAAAGAGCGAAACTGTGCGACCAACAGCAAATAGACGGCGATAAGCGCCACACCCAAAGCCCTGACCAGTTCAGTGCGCGATTCGGCCATATCCTTGTTTTCGCCTTCCAGCATCAGCGAATATCCCTGCGGCACAGTCAGCGATTTGACCGCTTTTGCGACATCGGCGGTGACAAAATTCAGCGAACGCCCCTGATGCAACGCCAAAATATCCAGGGTCGGCTCGAGGTTCTGGCGGGTGACAAGACCCTGCACCCGCATCTCGTGCTCTTTAGCGATGCTGCGCAACGGCACCGCACTGCCGTCCCGCGCCGACAGCAATCGCACCGACTCGACGTCGGATCGCTGGCGACGAAACTCGGCCGCATAACGGACCCGGATGGGGGTATTCTCACCCTGCCCGCGAAAAATACCGGCGGGAATGCCATCCAGTGCGTGCACCAGCTGCCGGGCAGCCAGGGCCGGAGGAATTCCGACTTCCAGGGCTCGATCGGTGTCGATACTGATCACCCGGTTGTGCTGATCCAACCGCCAGCTGCGATACGGATTGACCACGCCGTCTACCAAAGCGATTTTCTGTACCACCTGATCTCCCAGTCGATCCAGAACGAGCGGATCTTCTCCCCTGATCCGCACAACAATCGACGAGGCAGTGGTCGCTTTGGCGGTGCTGCCCGATTCGCGCACCACCAAATTCTGAATATTGGGGATTTGACCCAACCTTTCGCGCAGCCGCTGCTGGATTTGCCAGATCGATTCCTTTCTGTCGGTGCGCGGCGTCCAGGTGATCGAGAGATAACCCTGCGTGGGCCCCTGCACCCCGCCGCTGCCGAACGAGTGCATCCCCGGCTCGAAGCCGATCTGATCAGAAAGCCGCACCAGTTCCGCTTCCTGCAAAATAACCTGCTCGACCTGTTCCATCACCCTCTCGGTCTCGTCGAGCGATGAACCCGGATTCGTTTCAACTGCAACAAAACTCGAACCGCCGTCCATCTTGGGCAACAACTCCATGCCGCGGCTTCGCAGCAACACCAGGCTGAAGAGCAGAAGCACGACCGCTGAAACCAGCACCAGCCATCGGCGGTTCAGGGTTTTTTGCAAAAGCCGGATATACCAGTCGCGCACAGCATCCATCAGCCGGTTCCAAGGCGCGGTTAGCTTGCCGGCCAGAGCCTCCACTCTGCCCCCCTCTCCGGAGACCATCAAAGTCAGGATTGGCACCACGATCAAGGCCACCAACAGCGACGAGACAAAGGCGATGATCAAGGTCGATGCCAGCGGCCCAAATGTTTTGCCGACAAAGCCATACAGGAAAAGCAGAGGCACCAATACGGTCAGCGTGGTCAAATTGCCGGCCAAAACCGCGAACTGGATCTCATTGGCGCCCTGACGAGCGGCTTCCAGAGCGCTGAGATGATCCTGGCGATGGCGGCGGGTGATATTTTCCAGCACCACGACCGCAGCGTCGACCACCATGCCCACCGCCAGAATGATCGCGGTCAGGGTGACCATGTTGACTTCGATGGCGAAAAGCTTCATGCCGGCAAAGGTGAGCAAAAACGACAGCGGCATGGAGACCAGGACCACTGCGCCGCGCCGGATGCTGCCGAGAAAGAGAAAAATCATCACCGCTGCCAGAAACAGAGCCTGCCAGACGCTGCCCAGCATATTGTCAACCACCTGGCGGGTAAAGGAGGCGGTTTCTTCGGCTTCGATCAACTCGAGGTTTGGATAACGCCGGCCGATTTCAGCGAATTTAGCCTGCAGCGCTTCGACGACGGCCACGGTATTGGCGTTGTCCTGTTTGAACACCTGCACGGCAATGGCGGCGCGGCCGTTGACGCGAAAACGCGCCTGATCCTCGCCGCTTCCCTCCCGGATCTCCGCGACGTCGCGAAGCCGCAGGCGTTTGCCGTCAGGGGCAGTCAGGGGAATTTCCTCCAGGTCGCGCAGCGTGCGGCTCTGGCCGTCGATGCGAAACGTGTATTGGCGATCGGCGCTGCGAATTTGTCCCGCCGGCAGACTGACGTTGTGGCTCTGGATGGCTTCCACAATGGCCGCAGGCTGCAGGCGGTAAGCCTCGAGACGATTGCGGTCGATCTCAACCGCAATTTCCGGCTGATGTCCGCCGAATACATCCACCAGCGCCACTCCGGGCACGCGCTGAATTTCAGGCGCCAAAACATCCTGCGCCAGCCGGCGAACCGCGGTCAAATCCTCTGCCGACAATCCCATGGTCAGCACCGGACGATCGCTGGTGGAAAACTTGAGCACCTGCGGCTCGATGATCTCGCGCGGCAGTTTTCCGCGTATGCGGGCGACGGCATTCTGCACATCGATTGCCGCCAGTTCCACCGACAAATCATAATCGAATTCGACCGAAACCAGCGACAGGCCGTCCTGCGAAGTGGAGGAAACCTGGTAAACACCTTCCAGAGCCGCACATTCGGTTTCGATCGGATCGGAAACCAGATCGGCGACATCGGCCGCAGCCGCACCGGGATAAGAGGTCAACACATTGACCAGCGGCGGAGCCGTCTCCGGAAAAAGCTGAATCGGCAGGCTGAAATAGGCTAAAAGTCCGAACACCACCGCGGCCAGGGTCAGGGCATAGACCGTGTGGCGGTTGTCGAGAGAAAAATCGGAAAGCGTCATGGTTGCACCTCCTCCGCCGAGACGGCATAGACCGGCACGCCGTCCCGCAGAGCGTTCAAATCGGAAATCGCGACCCGATCTTCGCCGTTCCAGGCAAACTCGACCTCGATCATCCCCGCCTCTTCGATCCCAGTTGTCACCGGTTGTTTCCAAGCACGTTCATCGCGAATCACAAAAATGCTTTCATCACCGGCAAGCGCGCCAAGCGGCAAGGCCAAAACGCTGCGCGCTTCGCGCAGGACAAAATCGACCGGTACGGCCGCGCCGAGCCGGATTTCACCTGCATCCGCTTCGAGCGGATGAATCTTGATGGTGAAGGTCCGGGAAGCGCCTTCCGCGCGCACGGCCACCTCGCTCACCGCAGCGCGATGCCGCTTGCCGGCCAAATCTTCATACTCGGCCAAAGTCTTTGGTCGAATGCCGCGCTGCAGGTCGTCATCGATCACCTCGACCTGAATCTCGACTCGATTGCCGCCGATCAACAACATAGGCTGGCCGGGCATAACGTGCTGGCCGGGCTCGACCAACCACTTAAAAACCTGCCCGACGACCGGCGAATGATCAGCGGTTCTGTCCAGCCGGGATAGAGCCTCGCGATAGGCGGCGTCGGCGCTGCCGAACGCCCGCAAACTCGTCTCAACTTGTTCGGCCGGCAGCGCGTTTTGCTCCGCCAAGCGTCGATCCGCTGCGCTGCGACGCTCCCAGTAATCGCGCTCGACGCGCAGACGATCCACCGCTGCCTGTAAATCCGGCGCATCCAGGCGCAACAACAGATCGCCCACCTGAATACGGCCGCCTTCCGGCACGGGCAGCTCCTGAACGGTCCCCTGCACCTGCGCGATGATCTGAATCTCGCGCGCCGCATGCCAGGTGCCGAGATAGGAGATGCGTTCCTGCATATCCCTTTTCACAGGCCGGATCACGCGCACCGCCGTGGGCTGCTCAACCGCTGCCGACGGCTTTTCCCGGCAGCCCTGTAGTGATAGAAAAACGAACAGCACAAGCGTTGCCAAGCTGTATCTCACCCATTGCATCGCATTCATGTCTTTTCCTCCTGTAACAGCGGTATCCGGCTCATCGGTCGGACAGCGGATACCGCATCACTACCTGCAAACTCGTTTCATCCAATCGACCGGACAGCGCTCGATAACGCATCCAGGCGCGAATCTCGTTGTATACCTGCACTCGATGTCGCAATTCCAGTTCCAGCAGCTCGGCCTCTTGCTGCAACAGCTCGCTCAAGGGCAGCCGGCCTTCTCGATAGAGATGGACTTGGGCTTGAACAACCTGTTTGACAGATTCCACAGCCCGGCCGAGGATGAGTTGGACGGCATGCGAATCGCGCATTTGCTGCAGCGCCAAATGCATCTCGGTATCTTGCAGGCGGCGCATCGCCAGGAGCGTCTGTTGTGCGCCGTCTGCTTCTGATTGCGCCGCCTGTCGGGCGGCCAGTCGTTTGCCACCCGTGAAAAGCGGAATGTTCAAATTGACTCCGATCGCCCATTCTCCCTGCGGATCCCAGCGATCGTCCCCGGAGCGATACTGATAAGCGGCAAAAGCACCCAGTTCAGGCAAAAAACTCCGGTTGGCGAGCGCCCGGCCGGCAAGGGTGCGATCGAGGCGGGCTTGTGCCTGTTTTACCGATGCCCCGTCCTGAACCGCTCCGGCAGAATCGGCTGGCAGCAGCGTTTCGACAGGCGGAACATGCAGACTGTCCTCGATCAGGGGAGCGACTGCATGGTCGGATCCCAAAAAATAGGCCAGTCGCGCCCGCACCTGGCCAATCGCTGCCGCTGCTTGCAGGCTGTCGGCGCGCTGCTCGGCGATGGCGGCATGGACGAGCGCCAGATCGGCTTCCGACAAACGGCCCTCCGACTGCAAGATCCCCATCTCGCGCCGGCGCTGCTCGAGCACCGACATGGCGCCGTCCAGCAAGAGTTGGCGGTCGCGCAACTCGGCCGCCTGTACATAGATGAGACCGATCTGTTCAATGAGCTGGGTGCGTTCAGCCTGAAGGTAGGCATCCAGCTCGGCGGCGGTCGCTTTTTCGGCGGCGACGGCGGCACCGATTCGACCGCCGCTGTAAAGGGGCAGACGCGCTTCGATGGAGCTGTGATAGATCTGGTCATCCAGCGGCGGGAAAACGCCGACTTGATGGATCGGCAAGATCATGTTCGGCTTTTCGTAACGAGTGACACCCGCGGCGGCGTTGATTTGCGGCAAGCGGTTGCTTTGGACTTCGCGGACGCGCGAGTGCGCAGCCTGATGGCGGGCTTCAGCGGCCGCAAGAACAGGATTGTTTTGCAGAGCCTGCTGCACCGCCGCAGTCAGAGAGAGATATTCGACGTCTTCCGGCGTTGGCAAGGCGCCGGGCAGCGGCGCCGAGAGAACGAACACTAAAGACAGGGCAAACCAGCAACGAATGCACATCGCAAGACCTCATTTAATAGTAATTATTTACTGACTTTTGTGGATAAAAAAATTATCGATACAACAAGACCTTAAGCGTTTTCCACAATTCCCCGCCTTCTTTGTTCAGATCAAAGTCAAATCCGGTCAATCGCCAGCGGGTCACCAACAGGCGCAGCGAACCCATAACCAGAATGGCGAGATTTTCCGCCGAGACATCGCGGCGCAGCAGCTCCCGGCGCTGTCCTTCGGCGACCAGCTCGACGATGGCGGCCAGATTGTCGGACATGATGGAATAGACCGTATCCGCCAGGCGACGATCGTTTTGGAAAATTTCCTCGGAAAAGATCACGGCCGCAATGGTTGGATGGTCAGCCAACTGGTGCAGGCGCTGCAAAAAAAGCGCTTCGAGCCGCTCGCCGCTTGTATCGGCGAGGGTGTTCACCTTCTGCACCGTCTGTTCGCCGCTGCGGCGGAAAAGCGCCAGGATGGCCAGCAGAATATCCATTTTGGACCGAAAGTGGCGATAAAGAGCTGCTTCGGTCACGCCGATGCGGGCGGAGAGTTTCTTGATGGTCAACTCTTGAATGCCGTTTTCCGCGATCAGATCGATCGCCGCCTGGACGATCTCCTGTTGGCGTTTGCTCAGTGTTTCCATCCGCGCCTCCGTTGATCATGTGCCGTATGCCAGCATTGTTTGTAAGTGTTTACTAACATAAAGTACAAAAATATTTTCCTTTTGTCAACTCTTTTTTCAATCCACTCTGCCCAAAATCCAGCAAAAACCTCTTGCAAATACACCATCCTTCATTATCTTTCACTGTATCGGGGCTTGTTCACCGTCTACTCCACGCTACCCCAAAAACATTCCGAACCCATGTCGGAGTTGTCGAATTCCAGCCTTGCGGTTGAGGGGATATGCGCGCACTGCGTCTTTTAGTTTCGAGTATCTTCCTATCGATTTTATTCCTCTGCACCAATCTCACCTGGGCGCTCGATCCGCACAAATTGATCAGCCAATATGATATGCGCATCTATACGACCCGAGACGGCCTGCCGATGAATACCGTAAAAAAAGTCTTTCAGGATTCGCGCGGCACCATCTGGATCGGCACCCAGGAGGGGTTGGTGCGTTTCGATGGCGTGCAATTCACTCTCTACGACAAGAATCGTTACACCGGCTTGCGCTCCCATTTTATCCGGGATATAGCCGAAGATCAGCAGGGCAATCTTTGGCTGGCCACCCAGGGCGGCGGCATCAGCCGGTTCGACGGAACGTCGTTTGCCACCTGGGATGCCGCAAACGGCCTGGCCCACAATGTCGTCAACAAAATCCTCTGCCTGGATGACGGCAGCGTCCTGGCCGGCACCGAAAACGGTTTGTGCCGCTATGCAGATGGTCAGCTGACCACCTGGCGATTTGCTGACTTTACCGGCTCCGAAAATATTCAGGCACTGCTGCGCGATCCGGCCGGCACCCTGCTGGTGGGGCGTTTCAATCAAGATTTGACGTTGATATCCCTTGACAGTCTTTTGCTCGATCGAGCCAGAGATGGAGTTGTAAAGAATTTTTGTCTGGCCACAATGCCGGGGTGGCCTTCTCCGATTTATGATCGCAGCATCGGCGCCCTTTGTCGGCTTCAATCAGGCGAAGTTTTAGTCGGCTCACTCAGCGGTTATCTATACCGCTTGCTGCAAAATCCGCATTATTCGCTCGAACTCATTTGGGCGCTGAGACCGGAACGGATAGGAGCGCGGATCTGTTCCATCCTGGAAGACCGCGACGGCACCGTCTGGCTGGCCACCGACGGCCAGGGCATCGCCCGCTATTTTCAGGACCGCCCCTCCGGACTTTCAGCGCCGAGCGACTTGCTCTTCGACGGAGAGTCCTACGAGACCATACTTGAGGATCGCGAAGGATCGCTGTGGTTCGGCGGCGACCGCCTGTTGCGGCTGTGCGACAAGGCCTTTACCGCCTGGGGGGAACCGGAAGGACTGCCCTCCGGCTACGGCCATACAGTCTGCGCAGACTCTTCCGGCACGATCTGTGCCGGCTTCAAATCCGGGCAACTGGTGTTCATCGACAGCACTGCGATTCGCAGCGTCGAAACCGTCCCGGGTTCCAGCCAGATCCTCTCGGTAATCCCCGCCGCGCGCGGCGGCTATTGGATCGGAACCCTCGCAAGCGGCGCCGGCTGGTTTTCTCCCTCAGGGCGCGTTCAATTTTTGAATCTTCCTCAGGGAATTAGTGGGCCTCTTATTCGATCCCTGGCAGAGGCGCACAATCAGGATCTGTGGGCCGGAGCCACGGGGAGCCTCTACCATTTCGACGGAACTTGCTGGAAAAATTATATCTTTGATCCGCACTACGGAGCTAAAGCTGAGGTCACGGCAATCCTCGAAATGGCGGCCGATGACATCTGGTTTGGCACTTTCGGGAGCGGGTTGCACAGATACAGCAACGGGCGTTTTCATCAAGAAGCCATACCGACCGAGCTGCAACATGACGGCATCACCCTGTTGTTCCGCGATCGCGAAGGGGCCACCTGGATCGGCTCGAATAACCACGGCCTTTTTCGTTATCGGGATGGCCTGTACACCCGCTTTACCGCCCGGGACGGCCTCTTTTCCGAGCGCATCTTTGCCATGCTCGAAGATGACAGCCTCAATTTTTGGTGCAGCTGCAACAAGGGGGTCTTTAAGGTCGCCAAACAGGCTTTGTCCGAATATGCCGAAGGCAAAAGCGAACGGATCAACTGCACCGTCTACGACCACCTCGACGGTATGCGTGAGGCGGAGTGCAACGGCCGGCGCCAGCCTTCGGGCTGGAAAAGCCCTGACGGCCGCCTCTGGTTCACGTCGATCGCAGGCATTATTTCGGTGGACCCCAACCGTCTGCCGCTGAATCCCGTCCCGCCGCCGGTCCTGATCGAAACCATCCGCTCATCCGACAGCCTCTATGCCGCCGGCCCGGAGTTGCTGCGTCTGGCTGCGCGCGAGCGGGATCTGCGCTTCCGTTATACAGGATTGAGCTACAAAATTCCGGAACGGGTGCGCTTTCGCACCAGGCTCGAGGGATACGATGCGGAATGGCAGGAGGCCGGCACCAACCGCGAAGCGGTCTACACCAACCTGCCACACGGCCGTTTCGCTTTTCGCGTCACCGCCTGCAACAACGACAACATCTGGAACAATGAGGGTGCTGCACAAATAGTGGTGATTCGGCCCTTCTGGTACGAGACCTGGTGGGCCTATTGCGGGTACGTTTTGCTCAGCTTGGCCTTTTTGGTCTGGGCTGTGCGCAGATATTATCGCCGCCAATTTCTCACCCAGCAGCTCAAGCTCCACACCGAACACGCGACAAAACTGGAAGAATTGAACGAGGCCAGATCGCGCTTTTTCGCCGGCATTTCGCACGAATTCCGCACCCCGCTGACCTTGATTTCCGGACCGCTCGAAGAACTGATACACCAGGAGAAAGACAAGGGCAAATCCGCCGTCTATGCCATGATGCTGCGCAATACGCGGCGACTGCTGGCATTGGTCAAACAGCTGCTGGATCTGGCGCAGATACAGTCGGGGAAAATGGCCCTGCAAGCCCAACCTTTGGAAATAGCGGTGCTGCTGAAAGAAATCATCGCTTCTTTCGAATCTCTGGCCGGCCGTCGCCATATCAAACTCTCGCTCGAGCTCGTCCCGTCGAAAGAGAGTACCGACTCCCCGCTGTTGGTCTGGGGAGATGCGGAAAAACTGGAAAAAATCTTTGTCAATCTGATCGACAACGCGGTCAAATATACCCCCCGGCGCGGCCGGGTGAAGGTGACTTTGCATGGACCCATCGCGGTGAAAAATCGGCAATGTATCCAGGTGCTGGTCGCCGATAACGGTCCGGGCATTGCCGCGGACGCCTTGCCGCATCTCTTTGACTATTTTTACCGATACCGGGATGAAAACCAGAACTCGGCAGAGGGAACGGGAATCGGGCTGGCGCTGAGCCGCGAGTTGGTCCATTTGCACCGCGGCGAACTCACGGTGCAAAGCACCCCGGGCAAGGGCAGCACTTTTATCGTCTCTTTGCCGACCGGCAAAAAACATCTGAAACCCGAAGAGATCGCTGACGAGTCCGAATTCGCTGGTTTTCACCTTTCAGCAAAAAAAACGGGGGATGAGGATCCTGCAATGGCACCCATGCCATTTGTTGCATCCGAAGAATCACAAGCAGAGGACACCCGCAAGACGATTCTGTTGGTCGAAGACAACCCGGACATGCGAACCCTCCTTCGCCAGCAGCTGGGCGTGGAATACCGACTGCACGAAGCCAAAGACGGAAATGAAGGCATGCGCAAAGCCCTGGTCGAGTTGCCGGATTTGATTCTCAGCGATATCATGATGCCCGGCATGAACGGCTATGAGCTGGCACAGGCCTTGCGCGCGGATATCCGCACCAGCCACATTCCGATCCTGTTGTTGACCGCCCGCAGCAGCGGCGATGACAAATTGAAAGGGCTGAATTTGGGCGCCTCTGACTATCTCACCAAGCCGTTCGACCGCCGGGAACTGCTCCTGCGGATCCGCAACCTCCTCCATCTGCAGGAACAGATCAAGGAGCGCGTGCAGCAGGATCTCGCCAATCTGGGCGAGCCACAGGCCGGCCACCCTGTCGCTGCGGCAGATAAAATATTTCTGCACAAAGCGATAGCCGTGGTGCAGGAGAACTGCGAGGATTCGACATTTGCCGCCGCAGCGCTTGCCCGGCAGTTGGGCGTCAGCCGCGCCCACCTGAACCGAAAACTGGTTGGGCTCTGCGGCATGAAAACCAACCAGTTCATCCGCACCCTCCGTTTGCAGCGCGCCGCCGATCTGCTGCGCGGCCAGGCCGGCTCAGTCAGCGAAATCGCCTATTCCGTGGGCTTCAACCACCTCTCCTATTTTGCCGCTTCTTTTAAAGAACAGTATGGCTGTTTGCCGTCCGAGTACAGAGAAATACCGCAAATCGGCAAGAAATAGTTCCATCCCGTCACTCTGCTGTTATAGATCATCACTCCTGTGTTAGCCTCATATCATGCAGCGGTTTATTTTGCATTTGATTGCCAGGGGATGCTTTCCCTACTCTCTGGATTTAAGAGCGAGTTTTAGTGTTGTCAAGATCTGAAATCGTATAACGCGCAGGTTTTTAATAATCCTCACTGCTTCTCTGAGCATCTCTGAAGCCTCTCCGGCCTGCCAACTCGCTTTTCCATTTTAGTTGAGACAGAAGCAAATGGATTCTTAAAAATATCCTTTTTACTGAGTCCATCTTTACACGGCCGCCATGCATTACTAAATAAAGTGCTGCAGTTTCCAGATCTGATAATCTCACAGCAGTGCTGGCCTTATAATCTACACAATCAGCAGGCGTTGGGGGGCGTCTGCTGAGATGGACACATCCACGTGATTCAATCGGAGGATAATTTATGAAAAGGATGATTCTATTTTTAGCCGCTTGTTTTATCGCTGCCGGCGCAGCGTCTGCTGAGATGAAAAAACTCGGCGACCGCGCCCTGCTCATTTCTCGGCAAGTTGGAAGCAGAACCGACCATTCCGCTTCTCCCCGCGCGCTGTATCAGACTCGGACGGTCTCCCAATCGCCAGGTGTCTCAATCGTCGGCGATAACCCGGTAACCTTTGTTGACTGGCAGAGCAACACGGGCGGCGACGAAAAGCACCTCACTGTCATGCTCGACGGTACGGCGCATGCGGTTTTTCAGGGCGCTACAGATGAGCCCGACAATTATAATGCCTACTATTCCTATTCCACCGATTTCGGTGCAAGCTGGAATCTTCTTGGGCCTGTTGCACCGCGCAATGGACTTTTTTCATCATTGGATAACAACAGCATGGGCAATGCCGTCATTGCCATCGAAACCAATCCGACTGGTTTAATCAGAGGCCCATCTGTCTTTATCGATGTGATGGCAGGTTTTGGTATTTTTACCGAATTTCTCGCGCCGCGCGACAGCCAAATGACCTTTATGCCACACGTTTCTGTGCCCACCGATGACTATGTCTATTTTACGAGCTATGCCATGGAAGATGACGCTCAAGATATGTGGAACTGGTGCAATCCCAACAGCGGCTTATTCGGGACACCGCAAAATCTATTCCCGCAGATTGACAATGAAATTATAGGATGCACCGTTCACAGCGAGGGCGGCAAAGTGACCACCTTGTTGACCAATAGGCTGGATGTCTCAAAATCCGACCGCTGGGGCGAAAACAACATCATCGCCATGACCTCTACCGATTATGGCCGCACTTTCGGCGATCCCTATTTGATCACAAACTTTACTGCCGACACTTCTCTGGATGTTATACCCGGGCTGTTGCTGGGCCTCAGCGCTTTGTATGTCGGCGAAGAGCTGCACGTGGTATGGGATATGGTCGATGATCATGAACCCGCAAAAGACGGCATCGATTACAACACGACCACCGTACGCATCATGCATTGGGCTGAAAACGTCAACAACGGAGAGCCGACCGTTGTCGTACGTTGGGATTCACTCCATTTTGCCGGCGATTTCGGCACCATCGGCGGCGAGCGTCCCACCGGCTGGAATCACTGGCGTATAGGCTATCCCAAGCTCGGCATCGACGAAAACGGCACTCTGATCTGCGCCTTTGTCGGATTCAGCGGCGATTCGACTCTGCTCGACCCTGAGAGCCATATCGCATATGGCGATATCTGGGCGGTGGCTTTAGCCGACAACGGCTTGCAGTGGGGCGAGCCGGTCAACCTGACCAACAGCATCGATCGGGATGATCGCTATCCCTATCTCTCGCAATGGAATGAGGCGGGCAAGCTCAACGTTCTTTACCAGAGCGACACGATCGCCGGATCCTTCGATACGGGCGAAGCGCCTTTGGGGAAGCCGGATCATCTTTTTCTCAAAACCGACATCCCTTCAACTGAGCCCTATACATCGCCAACCGCCGTTCAGCAGATTTCTGCGCTGCCCGGTGGCTATCATCTTGAGCAGAATTATCCCAATCCGTTCAATCCCGGCACCACCATTCGCTTCTCCTTGGCAAAGAACAGCCGGGTCAAACTGACGGTGTATAATTTGCGCGGAGAGAAGGTGGTCGATCTGGTCGACGGCCCCATGGGTGCCGGAACACACGCAGCAACATGGCACGCCGGCTCCCAGGCCGCTGGCTTGTATTTCTATCGCCTGCAAGCCGGCAATGTCGTCTTGACCCGCAAAATGACGCTGATGAAATAAGCTCTGACCCATCGCAGCGATCGATCTGGAGATATTGCCGCGGATAAATTTGAGCCGCTTCGGTGGCAAGTCTTTATCAGAACAGACAAACAAAACAGCAAAAGAGGAGGCGTTATGAAATTCCATCATCTTTTTTTCATCTTTTGTTGCCTTATGGTTGTGATGGTTGCATGCCATAAGGATCCGACCGGACCGGATGAACCGCAGTATAGCGATGCCGAGATGATCGCTCTGGACCTGCTGGAAACAAGCGGTTGGGATATGGAGGATTGGGTTGCGGGCAAAAAGTACATCCCCAAGACTCTGCCTTTGTTCAATCGCGAAGTGTTGAGCGGCGACATTGTTCATTATTCATTCCAGGTTCCGGCCGGAACCGGACTCAATGATGTGATCGGCATTCACCGCGTCGTCAAAGAAAAAAATGAGGGCAAACCGATCAAGACGAAAACGAATATCTTTTTACAGCACGGTGACGTGAAAGACTTTACCGGCATGTTTTTGAACGGCGTGCGCACCCCTCACATCGAGGACGACTTTGGCATTGCCATCTATTTGGCCAGAAATGACATCGATGTCTGGGGCATCGATCAGAACTGGGCTCTGGTTCCACAAAGCGAAACCAATTTTTCCTATATGAAAGATTGGGGCATGGAAAATCAGGCCAAAAATTTGCGTTTTGCCCTGGAAATCGCCCATTTAGCCCGCATTTTTACCGGCTGTGGCAACAACACCCTCAATTTGTTGGGGTACAGCAGCGGCGTGTTGACCGGCTATGCCGTGCTCAATGAAGAAGCCGTGCTGCCAAAGAACAAAAGAGTGATCGGCGGATGGATCCCGGTCGATTGCGCGTTCAAATGTGATGATCCGCTCTGGAAAGAGGTTTACCTTGGATTCTACGACTATTACAAGAGCCTATGGGATGCCGGCACCTACGCAGACATCGATCCCTTTCCGATTTTTGGGCAACCTGCCAGGGATGATCCGGACGCGCCTTCGGCAAACATCGAAGGACTGACCAATTTACAAGCGGCTCTGGCTGTCAGTGCCCTGCCCTCCGCCCCGTTGACCTACCATTATTTCGCCGGGGTGATGGATAATGAGATGCCGATCGATTTCAAGTACGTCAGCATCGATGAGGCTCTGGATTTCATGATCGACTCGGTGCCCTACGAAGCCACACGATTTGAGGTGGATTATTGCGCAACGATCTCTGATGCGGTCGACGTGCCCTGGGATGACAATCTCTTTCTGATCACCGTGCCGGTCTTTAACGTCGCTGCCGCCGGCGGATTCGGTGCGGTGAGCACGTTTACTCCGACTCTCCTCGGCAGTACGGACAGGCAGAATTTGCTCATCCGTCTGGAGGCTGTCGGCGAGGAAGCGCTCGATTTCGCCCATATCGATCTCTTTTTGTCCCATAACGCCGAATCCCTGGTCTGGACGCCGATTCTGAATTGGCTGCAAGCCCACTAATTTCGGCATCGATCGCCTGGACGAAAAACGATAAATTGATACCAAGGAGAAGTCGATGAAAAAAAATACCTTGTTCCTGCTGATGTGTTTTTCTTTATTGTTGTCAACTTTTTCCGTTTTTTCTGCCGATGGCTTGTCCAAGTCCTCGCAGCTGTCGGTGAACAACAACATCCCAGCCAAAAAACCGGGCCGTGCCGACATTTTCCGCACTCACGGAGCAGCGGAAGACTATGCCCTGCTCTGGGCAGATGATTTCGAAGGCAGCCAGCCGGTCTGGCAATCCAATCCAAATTATATGTATAACACCACTGAATATCAGCCAACCTGCAGTTGGCAGCTGGTGGAAAGCAATTTTGCCAGCCCCACCCACAGCTGGCATGCGACCGAGACTTACAGCAGCTGGGCCGAATTTTTAATTTCGCCGATCATCACCCTTCCGGAACAGGTCGAAATCGACGGCTTTGTCAGTCCCCTGCAAAATGTGTTGATCTCCTTCAACTACGACCTGGACACGCCTCAGATTTACCCTGACGATCCTTTTGTTTTTGGCTATCTTTTATTTCGAGTCGAGCGCTACTGGCAGGTAGGCGGCGAGCATGTCGCTGCCGGCAACTCTGCCTACCATCTGGATATGCTCGCGGGCAGCACCGAAAGTCATGGCCGGCAATGGCTGATCACCCCGCAGATCGACCTGAGCGCAGCCACCGGGCAAGTCAATCTGACCTTTAGCCATGACTATGCAACCGAAGAAGCATACGATTATCTGGTTCTGCAGGTCAGCACCGATGGCTTTGATACCTACACCTACCTCAACCACTGGGGCGATGTGGGCGCCAGCAACGGTTTTGTCGACGAGAGTTTTGATCTGTCCGCGTTTATCGGCCAGACCATTCAGATCCGCTTCGAAGCCAATACCGACCTGGCTGTGCGGCAGGGTTTCTGGGCGATCGACGAGATCAAAGTCGCGGACAGCAGCGGCAACCTTTTTTATGACGGCGCCGAAGGCGATCCGCTGATGGACAACGACGGTTTTGTTTCTATCGTTCTGGGCTATCCCGGCCTCGTTGGTAGAACCCCAAATCCCACTCCGAACTGGTCCTCTCGCCGCTTCACCGTTCCAGTTTTTAAACAAGTGTTTTTCCCCGGCGATGACATTCGCATTGGGATTCTCTGGAGCTCCGATGGCGATGCGATCATGGGCCGCGGCCTTTTTGTCGATGATATTCAGCTGCTCGGCGAAGGCGCTTCACCAAAAGATCTGGCGATCAGCGGCTTGTCCGGACTCAACACCATCGCCCTGCACAAAGCTTTCGCTCCCACCCTCAAAGTGACGAATACCGGCATCGAGCCAGTCAGCGGCAACGTCGCCTGGCAGGGAACGATCAAAGATGGTACAGGAAACCCGCTCGCTGTTCTGGTTGGCATGCCGAAGCGCATCACTGATTTTCCGGTCGGTGAAAGTCTGGAATTGCCGCTGCTCGCCGGCCGCGAATGGACACCCACAGTCCCGGGCACCTATGAGTTGTCCGTGCAGTTGAACTTTGCCGACGGCGATCCGGAAAACAACACCGCCACCGTCGGTTTGCTGGTCCCGGGTGGACAGTTCGCCACCCCGCTCTATCACACCAATTTCGCGCCCTATCTGGGCGAATCATCTCTGGAGGATTTTGGCTGGACCGTGGTCAACGACGGCGGCAACGCCATTCTCAACAGCAATGTTAACCAGTGGGAGTATGGCGGCATCGTCAACCAATTTGGCGAGGACGGGCCATTCATCGGCGCCATCCTTTCCTATGGCTGGGGCGATCTCGAGGTCGGACCTGACCAGGACGCGGTGATGGACAGCTCGGAAGTGCTGGAAGAATACCTGATCTCCCCGCCGATCGATGTCACCGATCTCAATGCCCAAAACACCCTGGCAGTGCGCTATTATACCTATTATCGTCCGGGCTATCCGGGTTACAGCCCTCCCTTCGGCTGTCAGAAAAACGCCTTTACCGTTGACTGGAGCGTCGACGGCGGTCAGAGCTGGGTAAATGCCTTCGAGTTCGCCCAGGACGATTCAGCCGACAGCGGCAACCTCGATCGCTTGCCGCACATGGCTTATAGCGGTGATCCGCTGGTTACCAACACTCTCGCCTACATGAACACCGATTTGACCCCGGCTCTGCATGCGGCCAAAGCAAGCGGCAGCAATACGGTTTGGATCCGTTTCGGTGTCAAAAGTGAAGATTCATACATCATGGGCGCCAGTGTCGAAGACGTGATGGTCTATGCCGGCACCAACGCGCCGGCGATCACCGAGCTGGTCGATGTGCCGCAGGACAACGGCAGGCAGCTGCAATTGACCTTCGCCGGGTCAGCCAATGACCTGGTGTATGAATGGCCAAATTGGGCGGACATGACCGATGTCGGCGATCTGGTCGCTTTTCCGGTGACCCATTACGATATCTGGCGGGTCAACGAGCCGACAGCGGGATCCAGCTATGCCGGCGTCTACGCCGACATGAAAACGCTGGCCAAAGCCGTCAAACAGCCTGTCACGGGCGAGTTCTATTTTCTCGAAGGAGATGCGCTGGCAGTCGATTTTGTCGCTACGATTCCGGCCGCCGGTTTCCCGAGCATGGGTTTCTCGTATGGCACTGTCATCCCCACCCTGGCGAATGATCAACAGACAGGTGTGTTCATCAACGCCTGCACGACAGATCCTGAGATCGTTGCGGTCAGCGAGCTGGTGGTCGCCATGGCCAAAGACAACCTGGCGCCGGATGCACCGGCCGGTCTGGCAATCACCACCCAGGGCAACAGCATCATTCTGAGCTGGGAAGCCGCCTGCACCCCGGTCGACGATGTCGATTTTTACAGCATCTATCGCCGCGAACAATCCGACGACTTTGGCACCGCTCTCGCCACCACCCAAAACCTTACCTACACGGATGATGGTGTCGAAGTCGGCAAAGTCTATTGCTATGTCGTCACCGCAACCGACATGGCCGGCAACGAAAGCGATCGATCTGGTGAGGGGAATGTCGTTACCTCCGTGGCCATGGACAAACCCGGAGTGCCGAGTGAATTCGCGCTGGAGCAGAACTATCCGAATCCCTTCAACCCGACGACGGCCGTGGAATACGCGTTGCCACAAGCCGGTGAAGTGACGGTGTCGATCTACAACACCCAAGGCCAGCTGATTCAGACGATTCAGACCGGATATCAGGAGGCGGGTTACCATAAGGTCATGTGGGATGCGGGCGCTGCCACTGCGGGTCTCTACTTCTTGCAGTTAAAGGCGGCTGGATTTAGCAAGATGATCAAGATGATGCTGCTGAAATAGAACTCTAGGCAGACCACTGAGGAAAGTTCTTCCCCGGTTGAGAGGCAAACAGTGAACCGCCGTCGATAGCGTCATTTTCGATGGCGGTACTCGTTTCCGGCCAGACGCCGGGGATGCAGCCTTCCAGCCCTGCCGTCACAGCCGCCAAGAACTGTGATGGCTGATGGTATCGGTTGATGCTCTTTCCTGGCCTAGCGGCACAAATCCTATAACCGCCTGTTTCCCCGTTGGTTTTCTTTTTGCGCATTGGAATTTTCGGGTCGGACCAAAAACTATAACTGTAAAACTTGTTGTTAGCCCTAAAAAATGTTCAAAAATCGCCCTTAGCGGGCATTTTTTGTCCTTAAAAAAGGTTTTTAAGCATCGGTTTGAACGGATGGGGATCCGGGAGTGAGGATTGAGCTCGCGCGGTTTGGCTGCCGCGCACGGCACAAGAACACCACTTGCGCCAGTGCATCAGCACCTTCTGGGGTATCAGCACATCGCCGTCAGGGAAGACCTGCTCTTCTCCCACTCTTCTCTCAGGACGCCGTACAGCTCGAGGTCTTCGTATCTGCCCCATTTTTCGACGTGCTGCCGCCGCGTCCCCTCGTGGCGCATGCCGAGCTTTTGCATGACGCGGCCCGAGGCGGGGTTGCGGCTGAAATGACAGGCATGCACCCGCACAAGACCAAGATCGGTAAACGCAAAGTTCAGAACCCCCTCGCCCGCTTCGGTGCAATAGCCCTGCTGCCAATAGGGCTTGCCGATCCAGTAGCCCATCTCGGCTTGATGACCCGGCACCATCTGATGCAGACCGATGGCGCCAGCAAGAATGCTGTCTGCCTTGCGCTCGATGGCAAAGACCAGTGCCTCGCCGCGGTCGAACTTTTCCTGATGGCTTGAAATCCATTCTTCGGCTGCTCCGTCCGGATAGGGATGCGGAAGGTTGAGCGTTGTATCGGCGATCGCCCAGTCGCCGGCCAGGCGCTGCACATCTGCGGCATCATCGAGGCAAAATGGACGCAACAGCAAGCGAGCTGTCTCGAGCGTGGGAATCTGTTTCATTTTCACTCCGCAATAACAAATCAACCACAAAGACGCAAAGGAAAAAACAAAACTGATTTTTGTTTTTTCTTTTCAATTCTTTCTCTCTTCTTTGCGTCTTGGCGTCCTTGCGGTTAATCTTTCACCGCAAAGACGCAAAGGAGAAAAGCAAATCTCAAATATCACCGCAAAGGCACAAAGACGCAAAGGAGAAAACAAAACTGATTTTTGTTTTTTCCTTTCAATTCTTTCTCTCTTCTTTGCGTCTTGGCGTCCTTGCGGTTAATCTTTCACCGCAAAGGCGCAAAGGAGAAAAACAAATCTCAAATATCACCGCAAAGGCGCAAAGACGCAAAGGAAATAACAAAACTGATTTTTTGATTTTTCCTTTCAATTCTTTCTCTCTTCTTTGCGTCTTGGCGTCCTTGCGGTTAAGCTTTCACCGCAAAGACGCAAGGAGAAAAATGAACCACAAAAATTAATTAACCGCAAAGTCCACAGAAAACAAACCCCGATTTGACCCCGGACAATTATTCCAATTTCGAAATTCGCAATTCGAAATTCGAAATGTTTCCCCCCAGCTGCCATTCCTGCCTCACCAGCGCCTGCAAAAAACGGCGGTCATGGCTGACCAGCAGCAGCGCGCAGGGACAATCCGCCAACGCGGTTTCCAGGCATTCGATCGACGGCAGATCCAGATGGTTGGTGGGCTCGTCCATGACGATGATGTGCGGCTGCCGGGTCATGCCCAACGCCAGGAGCAGTTTGCGCACTTCGCCGGGACTGGGTTCAGCGCTCTCCAACAACCGGTATGGCCGCGAACCGAGACGGCTGATGATGGTCATGACATGACCGAGCTGTTCGCGCGGCAGGGCTTGCACATCGTCGAGAATCGCGCGTGACTGCGCTGCATCGATCTCCTGCGGCAGATAGGTCAGCTGCAGCGGTGGCACATTCAATTGCGGCAGCAACCAGCGCAGCAAGGTGCTCTTGCCGGCTCCATTTGGCCCGGTGAGCGCAATCCGGTCGGTCGGCCGAATCACCAGCTGCGGAAACCGCAATTCCTTTTTTGCTCCCAACTGCAAAACCCCGGCTTCGTGCTGAAAAAGCGCGTTGCGTTTGGACACCGAACCGGGCAGCCAGATGCCCAACTCGTACTTTTTTTTCACCTGGATGTTGTCCAGCTCCTGCCGGGCGTGTTCCACCCGTCCGTCCAGTTGGCGCAGCAATTTGCCGCCGACGATATCTTTGCCCGCCAAACGCGCCGCATCGATTTTTTGCTTTGCATCATGGTCGCGGCTGGCAATGCCCTTTTTCGATCGTTTGCTCTGATATTGATTCGCCAGCTCGCGGCGACGTCCGACCTCGCGGTACAATTTCTTGAAGGCTTGTTTTTTCGCGTCGCGCTGCTTTTGCACGGCCTGTTCATCCGCCACAGCGGTTTGCGCACCTCTGGTATAGTTGCCGGGCCGCATGACCGCATGCGGAGGATCGCAGAACAGGCATTGCTGGCAAAGCACATCCAACAATTCGCGGTCGTGGCTCACCAGCAAGCCCACTCCGGCAAAACTTTGCAGACCGGCCAACAGAAATTCGCGCGCAGCGCTGTCGATATGATTGGTGGGTTCATCGATGGCCAAAACATCCGGCTCCTGCCACAAAGCGACCGCGATTTGGGCGCGTTTGCGCTCACCATGCGACAGGGTCGACCACCGCGCCGGCCAATCAGCCTGCACTCCCAAATGACCGCGAACGATGGCCGCGGTTTTGCCGGCATCTTCGAGAAAATCGGCCAGACGAGCGGGCGGATCATCGGTCCGCTGGGCGCAATAGATCCGGTTCGGCGGCGCCATGACAAAGCCGGCATCCGGCTGCAGCAGACCGACAGCCAACTTTAACAGGGTGGTCTTGCCCGCACCGTTGGCGCCGACAATCCCGGTCCAGCCGGGAGCAAAATGGAGCGACAGGTCGCTGAAAAGATCTTCAACAGCCGATTCATAGGCAAACGCGACTCGCTGGAATTGCACAAAAGGCAGCGGCAAAAACGGTCCCTCAACAATAGCTGTTTCATTCGATCCACATCGCTGGACAGAAATTCAGACCGACCCGGGGTTGGCCGGTCAGGAAAATCTCAAGCCCGCTTAAAAGTTGTAGGGCGACCACGCTGGTCGCCCTGCACGAAAACCATCTCTCGTAACCATGGTTGGCCGGCCAGAAAGACTCGAACCTGGACATTTTCGCAGGGCCACCACGCTGGTCGCCCTACAAGAAAACCAACTCTCTTCAATGGCAGCCGACGCGAATCGTCGGCATTCAATTATACCACTTCGTACTCCGGCACCGCGCCTCGATCAAAGATTTTCACCTCGGCGCTGCGGCCCTGGCGGCTGATGCGGATGCGCCAATAATCGCCCTTCTTTTCGATGTTGATCTCGGGTATCTTTTCATCACTTCGCAACGGACAGCCGGCCATCAGCAGCAAAGCTGATTTTGCTTTCTTTTTTGTGCCGATCTCGACAAACGGGTAAACGCCCTCTCCGACCGGGATGGGCAGAGTTTGAAGCTCGACCTGCAAATTTTCGCTGCCGGCGACCATGCCGGCAAACCTCGCCAGCGGCCGCTGAATGACGAATCGACGGCCGTCGATTTTGGCGCCACCCTCACTGTCCTGATTTTCGATGTGCCAACGCGCGCTGAACAAGGACCGATCGTGCTTTTTGATCAATTTGTCCACAACCACTACCGCCGGCAAATCGAGCAGCACGATGACGGAACGTGTGACCGACTCGACGTCCGGATTGACCAGTGCATAGGCCTGGGTTGCATCGCTGGCCCAGTAATGGAAAGTGCCCTGATCGTCCGTTCGCAGAATTTTCGCCTCGGCTTTGGATGGATTGGTCCCTTCCATTCCATCATGATATTGATGGCCCTGGCCGTCGATCAACACGCAGTTGTGCGCCGGCGAAGTGCGCAGCATCCAGGCCGGATGTTGATGATCATAAGGCGGATGTTTCACATCATTGAGCAGCACCTCGCTGTAGGCTTTAAGCAGCACGGAATTGCGGTCCGCGTTTTCGTGGTTGCTGGGTTTGCCGCTGCGCATCGCCACCACCAGGTCGTCTTTTTCAAAGCCAGTGCGGCTGATCACCCAGTCGAGATCGAGGTGGTGCAGCTGCCGTTGCGCTTTTGGCGGCTCGGGATTGACCGTGTTGTCGTACCAGATCAGAGAAAAGTGGTTGTGGCTGCGGGCAAATTTCTCCGCAACATATTGCGACAAACCATCCCGCGAGCGCGAAGCGATCCAGAACCCGATCCCGGAGTCGAAACTGGTGCCGCTGTCGCCGAAATTGACACAATAGGGATCGTGACCCTCGTGCGGCATCTGCAGCGCGAGCATAAAACGCATCATGCCGGCATAATTGGCATCATCGAAAAGCTCGGCCAGTTTTTTGCGCTTCAGAACCTCGACACACAAGGCCATATGGCTGGCGGTATAGCTCCAATAGCCCGATCCCTCGTCATAACTGCCGTCGGGGAAGAAGAGCTTGACAAATTGCTTATAGCTGTGGGTGACCATCTCGAGCCATCGAGCGGTGCGGTCGTCTTTGCCGAGCAGAGCGGCGGTGCCGACCGCCAATGCGCCGACAGGTACCATTTTGAGGTTGGTGCGGTCGAGGATGATCGGCCATCGCCGCATGTCGCGCACGGTAAAAAAGCTGCTCTCCGGGTCATACCCCCAACCGACCACCCGGTCCGGATACCGCATGCCGTACAGCGCGTTGTAGCATGGCTCGCACCCCTTGTCAGCCATCTGGCGCACCATCTCTTCCCTCTCATCCTTGCTGAGCAGATCGCCGAGCCAGTCGTAAGCCAGACTCATGGCGATGAGCGAACCGGGAGCGCGTTGCAGACCGATAATGTCTTTGCCCGCTTCCATGTGATAATCCCATTTCCTGAACTGCAGCAGTTTTTGCACGGCCATATGGGCCAGTTCACCGCGTTCCGGTTCCTCGGTTAGCAAATAGACAAATGCCTCGCGTTCGAGTATTTGATAGGCACGCGCGATATGATGGATATGGTTGTTGAGTTGGAGCTCCTGCAGCAAAAATTTGCGGTCAGCAGCGATATCAGCGGCGAGCACTTCCGCCCAATACTCTTTAAACATCGGCAACTCGGTGCGTTTGCGCAGCAGCGGCACCTCCTTGCTGGTAAAAAACAGATTCAGCGGAAAAGCAGAAGCGGAATCAGAGCATGCGCTGCTGCCCAGTTGACCCAACAACGGCAATGCTCCCATGGCCAGGACACTGCGGCGGATAAAATCCCGCCGATCGATGGTGCGGTTCATACCCACTCCTTTCATGAATGCGGATCTATTTTCAATTCTCCTGAACTTGCGCATCCGGAGACCGTAAATTCTATTGTGTGTTGCTCCCTTTTCAGATTATAAACAAGATGGACTTCAAAGTCAAGATTTGCTTTGGCTGACGGCCATTTGTGCTTGTGTTCTCCTGCCGGATTGACTATATTTAAACTCTGGCAAAACCAGAGTTGTTTTTTATGGAGGTTTTACCATGCGCCGACCCGCGTGGATTCTTGTGCTCATTCTGATTCATCTCTTGCCCGGCACTGCCAAACCGCAAAAAGAACCGCTGATCACCCGTTATTCCGAACTCTATCACATCGGCGAGCAGTGGTTTTGCCCTCTTTGCGACCAACCGGTCGACAACAGCGACCGGTCAGGCATCGATCCGGCGCTCTTTCTGTCCGAATGGCACGACACCTTCCTGGACAGCGCTTATTTTTCCTCAAAGATCAACCACATCAGCGATGACGAGCTGTTGCGCTCTTTGCGCTTGCCGCCGGCGACAACCGCGCTGCTCGCCAACACTCCGTCAAATGAAGCCGGCCCTTGGCTGAAGCGCCACTTTTCCCGCCGGCCCGATAACCGCCGTCTCTATGAATACGATGCCCGCCAGAACACCCCGTTTGTAACCATCGAAGAATTTCTGCAGGCTGTGCAAGGCGATTCCAGCCGCCGCCAGGCAATCATCGCGGCGGCGCGCACCGTTGCCGACCCTGACAGCGGCTTTATGATCGGCGGTTTGCGCTTTTCCAATCAAGTCGACTTAAACGCCGACTGGCCGACTGGCTCGGAATTCGGTCTTCATTACTGCCGATTTTTCACCGACCTGCTCAGCGGCTATCTGGTGACCAGCGATTCCCATTTCGGCCAGAGTTTTGAAAATCTGTTCAACCAGTGGTATGCACAACGCAATTCGGTGCAACAAAAAGAACGCGGCCCGAACATCAAATCACGCCATGTCATCTGGTATGAACTCGGCCTGGGCAATCGCCTGCCCCGCTTGATCGATTCCTATCGCGTCTACCGCAGCCGCCTGACTCCCGAAACCCATATGCGCCTGCTCAAAACCTTTCTCGGTTCCGGCCGCTGGCTCTACGAATGCTTGCACCGCACCCCCTTTCATCCCTACAACTGGCAGGTGCAGACAGCCATGACGCTTGCCTATCTGGCGGTGCTCTTTCCGGAATTCACCGAATCCGACGCCTGGTTGCAGGAAAGCCGGCGCAACATGGCCCTCCATTTCGAGCGCGACATCCTGGCAGACGGCGGTTATGTCGAGCGCACCGGCAGTTACACGCGTTATGCCTTTGACATGTTTTATCGCTACATGCGCCTGTTCCATCTGTTTCACAACGACACCGAGTTCTTTCGCCGTGGCTTGCCGCAGCTCGAAAAAATGATGGAATTCACCGCTCTGACCACGGCACCCACCGGCGTCAATTGTCCGTTCAACGACTCGCGGCGCGGCACGGATCTGGCCGAACTGCTGGCCGAAATGGGGCTCTTTTTCAATCGTCCCGATTTTATCGCCGCCGCCGCGCCGGCCCTTGACTCCACACAGATTCAGGCGCTGCGGATAAAACCCCAAAATCCGGTTGCAACCTCCACCCTGTTCCCGGATTCAAAATTTGCCGTCATGCGCGACAGTTGGCATCCAAACGCCTGTTTCATGCTCATCAATTATGGACCGTTTGCCAACCACGGTCATTATGACATTTTGGATTTCGAAGCGTTCGCCAATGGAGTGCCGATTGCCGTCGACGCCGGCATCGGGTCACAGGGATACAGCGATCCGCGCCATGTCGAGTGGTACAAGCACTCGCGCAGTCACAACATGGTGACCATCGATGATGCCGCCTGCGCCAAGCGCGGAATCAGCGGCCGCGATGTGGTTTGGTATGCCGGTGAGCACATCGACTATTTTGGCGCCTCCCATGACGGCTATCTCGCCTATCAGAACGCCGTCTGCCATCGCCGCATTGCTTTTGTGCACAGCGACTATTGGCTGATCCTCGATCAGGTCAACACCGCTACCCCGGATAAAATCCTGGACTGTAATTTCCACACACCGCTGTCCATGCGCAAGAGAGCCGACGGCTTTATCTCTGTCGACCGGCCCGGCGCGGCGATTCTGCTGCCCAAAGCCGATGCCGAACAAATTGAACTCCTGCAGCAAAGCGGACCGGCAGACCTCAACGCTATCGAAGCGGTTGGCCATCGCGATATCGATTGGCTGATCTTGCGCCGCCTCTCACAGGCCGACTCCAGCCGCGATCGCTTTGCCGTGCTCATCTATCCGCTCAAGGCCGACACCACCGCCGCCGTGCCTTTGTTCGAGCAGGTGCCGGAACAGGATCCTGCGGTTTTGGCTTATAGGGTCAAAACACCGACTGGCACAGACCTGCTGCTCTTTTCCGACGGCCGGCCGCGCAGCTTCAGCTGCGGCATCGAAGGCGATTTTCATTTTGCCTGGTTGCGGATGACCGATGACCGGCCACAAGCTCTTGCAGTCGTCGGGGCGACCCACATCAACTGGCCCGGCATCTGGCAACAGGCCTGGCCGGTCCGTAATGATTTTGAAACCGTTTTTTAATCCAAACAAAAGGAATGGCCATGCGACGATCAGTTGTTGTGTTTATCACGCTTTTATCTCTGTTGGCGCTGATTTCCTGCAGCAAAAAAGAAACCGGCCCGGAAATCAGCCTCTATTCCGATATCTATCAGGTCGGAGAGCAATGGTTCTGCCCTCTGTGCAACCAGCCGGTGGAAAACGGCGATCGTTCCAAAATCGATCCCAACCTCTACTTGTCCGAATGGCACGACATCTTTCTGGATGCCGACACTTTCGATAAAAAAATCAATCACATTTCGGATCGCGAGCTGGTCAGTTCCTTTGCCACGGCGCTGAGCGGCCAAACCCTTGGCGACTCGCTGAAGGCGCTGCTGGACTATTTTACCCGGCGGTCCGATCTGCCGCGCTATTACTTTTACGATGCAGCCGCACAGATACCCTTTATTCCACTGGCGCAGTTTATCGAGCAAGTGAACGGTGACTCGCTGCGCCGGGCAAAACTCATCGCCGACGCCCAGGCAGTTGCGCACCCGGACAGCGGTTATACCATCGGCGGCCATTATTTCGGTTGGACCATCGATTTCATGCACCCCTGGCAAGGAATTTCGGATTACAGCGTGCACAGTCTGCACTTTTTGCAACCGCTGGTGGCTGCCTATCACATCACCGGAGATGAATTCTATCTGCACAGCTTTGAGGATATTTTTAATCAGTGGTATGAACAGAAAGACCGGATCGTCCATCAATGGGGGCCGATGGATAAAAAGGTCTACGGCGTGATCTGGTATGAACTGGGTCTGGATGGCCGTATCTGCCGGCATATCGATGCATTGCGCGCTTTCGGCGACCGCCTGCAACCCGAGACACGCGTGCGCCTGTTGAAGATGATCCTCGGCTCGGCGCGCTGGCTGCAAGAATGCCTATCGCGCACTCCCTTTCACCCCTACAATTGGCAGGTGCACACCGCCACTTCTTTGACCTATGCGGGCTTGGCCTTTCTCGAATTTACCGAAGCGCCCATTTGGCTTACAACTGCAAAAGAAAACATGGAAAAACACTTTGTCAACGATATCCTGGGCGACGGCGGCCACAACGAGCGCAGCGGCGGTTATACCCAGTACACCTTTGGCATGCTGCACCGCTATCTGCTCATCCGCCAATATTTCGCCGGCGACCAGGATTCTTATGACCGCTGGATGCCGCGGCTGGAAAAGTTGATGGAGTTTACCGCCCTCAATCTGGCGCCCACTGGCGTCAATTGCCCGTTTAACGACTGTGGCCGCGGTACTTCCCTGGCAAACCTGCTGCTCGGCATGGGAGAGTTGTTCAACCGGGGCGACTTTGTCGGCGCCGCATCGCCGGCGCTGGATCCGGCAAAGGTTGCTGCCGCGCAAGTGCGGCCGCGCACCCCCGAGACGAAGTCCAAACTCTTTCCCGACTCCAAATATGCGGTCATGCGCACCGGCTGGAACCCGGAAAGCTATTTCATGATGATCAATTACGGACCGTTCGCCAACCACGCGCACTATGATATCCTCGATTTTGAAATCTTTGCCAACGGCATCCCCCTGGCTGTCGATGCCGGCATCGGCGTCAAGGGCTACAGCGATCCCATCCACGTCTCCTGGTATAAAGGCTCAGAATCGCACAACATGCTGACCGTGGACGAAGCCATCTGCGTCAAACGCGATATCGAAGGCGAAGGAGTGGTCTGGGCGGCGCAGGACTTTTGCGACTATTTTCGCGCCTCCCATAGAGGCTATCAGCGCTACCACAGCGCCGTTTGCCGGCGGGATTTTGCTTTTGTGCGCGACGCGTACTGGTTGATCATTGATCAGGTCAGCACGCCGAAAAGCGGGCAAAAGCTCGATTGGCACCTGCATTCGCCCCTGACGCTGAAACAAGACGGCGCGGCATTTGTGTCTGAACAACGCCCCGGCGCGCTCTTTTTATTGACCCCGGAAGGCGCCCAAACGTGCCGGATTCTCCACCGCCAGGCCCCGGCGGATCTGCGCGGCATCGAGGGTGAACCGGACAACCGCGAGATCGACTGGTTGACCTTGCGCAAGCAGTCGAAAGCCGACTCAACCCAGGACCGTTTTGCTGTGCTGATCTTTCCGCTGGCTGCTTCGGCCGGTCCAGATCCGGAGGACCAGGTCGATTTCCAGGAACTGCAATCGCCTGACCCGTCGGTGCGGATGTTCCAGGTCACCACTGCTGATTTCCAGGATCTGTTGATCTTCAGCGACGGCAAAATACGCCGCTTTGCGCCAAACATCGAAAGCGATTTCCTGTTCGCCTGGCTTCGCTCGGTCGCAGATGCACCTGCTCAGGTCAGCGCCGTCGGAATGACCCAATTGAAATGGGGTGAACAGCTCGATATCCGGTTGGCCGGCCGCAGCGATTTCGAACAAAAATTCTAGCAGCTGCCACAAGGAACAAACCGGCAACAGATTGAAACTGCAATTCGCAGACCGGAACAGAATCGGCTGTAGCTCAGTCGCTCAATATTCTGAGCAAAAACGAGACAAAAAGCGGCATCACTCATGGGTTTGAACAGAGGAGAATAAAAAATGCAAGTTGTCCGACTGGGACAAACCGATCTGAAGGTTTCGCGTATCGGGCTGGGCTGCTGGGCGTTTTCCGGTGTCGACACCTGGGGTGAGCAGGATCGATCTGATGCGATCCGAACCGTGCACGCCGCCCTGGATGCAGGGATCAATTTCTTCGATACAGCCGAAGCGTATGGAGATGGTGAATCGGAACAGGTGCTTGGGCAAGCCCTGGCCGGCCGGCGGCACGAAGCGATCATCGCTTCCAAGGTGCGATTCGCCAACCTCAGGCGCGCGGATCTCATCGCCGCCTGCGAGCGCAGTTTGCGCAATCTGCGCACAGATGTCATCGATCTCTATCAGGTCCATTGGCCCAATCGCGAAGTCGATATCGCCGAAACTGGTGCAGCGCTCCTGGAACTGCAAAAACAGGGCAAAATCCGTTTCATCGGTGTTTCCAATTTTGGCATGCAGGACCTGCAGGAATTCATCGAGCACTGCCCCTGCGCAACCGATCAAGTTCCCTACAATTTGCTCTGGCGGGCGATCGAGTACCGCATATTGCCCGCCTGCCTCGAGCACAACATCGGTGTATTGGCCTACAGCCCGTTGGCGCAGGGATTGTTGACGGGCAAGTTTTTTTCTGCGGAAGATGTGCCTGAAGAGCGTCGAAGGACGAGGTTTTTTTCACCTGACCGGCCGCTGGCCAGACATGGGGATCAAGGATGCGAGAAAGAGGTCTTTGCGGCGATCGATCGACTTCGCCGGATCTGTGACGAAATCGGTCAACCCATGGCAAAAACAGCGTTGGCCTGGCTCTTGTATCAACCGGGAGTCACCGCGGTGTTGGCCGGCGCCCGCAAACCCGAACAACTGCGGCTGAATGCCGACGCAGATGCGTTGCAGCTGGACAAAGAGCTTCTCGATCAAATGGATCGAGCCACGCAAGAGATCAAGATCACCATTGGTGACAACCCGGATATGTGGGAATCCGAATCGCGCTATCGATAATCCGCCAAGGGGCGATGGCTGCACAAGCGATCATCGCCCCTTTATGGGATTAATTTTCGGATCCGCGCTTGGCCAATTCCTCTTGCATCGCCTTGACAAAAGTGCGTTCGCTGCGCCCGCCAAAGTAATACATCAGCCCCCCCAACAGGATCAACAAGGCCCCCATCGCCATGGTCATCTGCCGATCCTGAGCCGACATCGGCACCAGAGCGATGAGAAAAACCACCACCCCAATCAGCACGCAGATGATTCCGACAATCGGAAAGTTCGAGACCGGTTTGCTGCCCGCGCCGTACACTTCACGCGCCACATCAATCGGTTTGTTGAGGCGTTCGAAAAAGCGTTCGACGATCATGCGATCCTGGTGATCTTCGCCGGCAAAGAGCCGGGAAAAAAGCGCAGAACCCAACGCGTAGGCGACAGCGCAAAGAATGATGAGCAGCAAGGTCATGCCCTGCGGCGCGATATTGCTCAGGGAATAGAAAACGAGAAAAACAGCGAGACCGATTGCCAGCGAGACGAAGCGGCTCAGCCAACTGTTGCGGCGATAGATTCTGCCAAGAGGTTCTGCCAGCAACAAACCACCCAATGAGGCGATGATCGAAGCATAGACCTGCGGGCCGACGCTCCAACCGAGCAAAAATTTGGCGGCAATGCTGGCAAGCAGTCCATATGTGATGGCAGAAACAGCCGACCAGCGCGGCATGTGCTTGAACACCAGGCCAAACGCCATGGGAACCGAAACCGGGATGGAAAACAACGCACTGACGATGACCATGAGATTGAAAATTCCCATCCTGCTGTTGGCATAAATCAGCCCGGTGATGATGGTGACCACTCCAAGAAAAACCGTCGCGATTTTACCCACTTTGAGCAAGCGCTCATCGGACGCCCCCGGATTGATGAGCTTGCCATAAAGATCCTTGGAAATAATCGATGAATCGATATTGTAGGTCGCATCCAATGCGCTCATGGTCGCGGCGAACATGGCGGCAAGGAAAAAACCGATCAAACCGTTGGGAACGAGTTTGAGCACCATTCCCACATAGATCAGATCTTCCGGTACAACATCGCCCTGGAAAAAGGGCACAGCGGCGAGATTCGGCCAAAGCATGCGCGCGACCAACGGCGGAATACCGAACAGCAGCGGCACGGTCAGGAAAAGCAGACTGCAGGTCAAGCCGACGCGTTTGGCGTCGCGTTCGTCTTTAACGCTGTAATAGCGCTGCGCCGCACCCCAGTTGGATACCATAAAATTGATGATTGTGACGGCGATGAGATAATGGATATCGTATTTCATGCCTTTATAGACATGGTCAAACTTGAGCGAAGGGAGGTTGTCGATGAAATTGCCGAATCCACCGATCGCATGCAGGCTGATCGGCACCACCAAAACGGTAATCACCAAAAGGATGGTGAATTGCACCACATTGGTGATGGTCACCGCCCTGAGCCCGCCGAGCAACGTATAACTGAGGATCACCAGACCGGCAACGATGATAACGATTTCAATCGGCATATTGATCGCCGAAGCGACGATTTTGGACACGGCGGTCAGGGCTATACCCCGGGTCAGCAATCCGGTAACGACGGTCACCAGAGCGACCAACTGCTGGGTGGTGACGTTGTAGCGCGTCTGCGTGTATTCGACCGGCGACAGCACCCGGGAGCGCCGCCAGCGGCCCGCTGTGAGGCGATGGCCAAAACCAAAAGCGATTGCCCAGGTGACGAAATAGAGCACTCCATACAAACCGGTATGGTAGACAAACCCGGAAGCCCCGGTAAAAGTCCAGGCGGAAAAATTGCTCATATAGAGCGAAATGCCGGCCACCCACCACGGGATCATGTTGCCGCCGGCAAAATAATCCTTCGCACTTTTGAGAAATTTGCTGAAATAGACTCCCACACCCAGTATGAGCAGCACATAAAAAATCAGCACAGCATAGTCGATTGGCGCAACCGTGTTCATCTTCTCTATTTCCTCTCCAGTGTGTTGCGTGTTCTTTTTCTTGCGGCCGGCTGAACGTTGGTTCGCCTTCTTCGCCCCAGTCGGTCGAGTTTACATGCGCATTTTCAGTTCGAAGGATCCTCCAGCAAAACGATCGACAGCAGATCAAGACAAGGTTCTGGACAAAAACCACAGCCTTGCAAACAGGGTCTTTCGCGAAGGTGTTTGGGCATCATTCTGGCCCGGCCTGCAACCACTTTTCATATTCTATCCTGCCCATGCGGCTGCGCACCATCCCGATGCGGCCGTGCCAGGGTGTATCATTGCGGGCAATATGGGTGATGACCGGAGGTCTGTCATGCAAAGCACAGGCCAGCCAATCCTGGGTGCCGTCCAGCCAGGTGACCTGGATCTGCACTGGCCAGGAGTCGTCTGACTCATCGATATAATCGAGTTCGACGGTCAGCAAATTCGATAAGGTGCCAGTCGGTTCCCAGACCGCGACGAAAGTGGATGCGGGGCGATCCTCACTGCGCACGATCAGATAAGGCAATGTTCGGCCTTCCTGATCGATCTTGCGCTGTGCCGGTGCAGTGGCCAGATAGACAGAGCCGCGGTGCGGGCTGAGCAAATACAGGTGCAAAGAAGCCCCTGGATTCTCGGCCCAGTTCCAAACCGCGCGCAATCCCGATTGCATTTGAGCGAGGCGCACATTTTTCAGCTGGTTATAAGCTTCATCGCGGCCTTTCAATTCGCCAACCTCCCGCCACGACAAATCGGGGATCTGCAGATCGACGCTCTCTGCATGCGCAGACCAATCGTGTTTATCGCCGCCGCGGATACGAAAAATATCGACGGTATAATCGCCTTCCGGCCTCTCGACGAGCAGCAACTGCCGGTTGTAGATTTGGGTAATCGGGCTGTAAGCCTCGTCGCTGCTCATTTCGATTGCATGCAAGAGGTGATCGCTGTAAAAAAGGTGGCATTCGCCTTCCGCCAGCCGCTGGTTCTGAGTATTGACCGTCACCGTATTGTGCGCGAGGCTGCGCATCATCCAGCGTGTGCGCAGTGGATGGTTGGCATAGACATAACCGAGATCTGACACCATTTGCCGGCCATGCGCAAAGAGGGTGAAATCGAGTTTATCCATATGATCATGGCCGCCATAGACACCGCCATAGTCTGCGGTGACCATGACCTCGGGCTCTTGTTGTTGTGAACGCAAAACAGCAAGGCCCAAATCGCCCGGATTGCTGCTGGTGCGTTCGAACAAGCGGCCGCTCTGGCGGAATCGATTCAACTGCTGTGGCGCCTGCGCCGGACGATTGAACAGCGAAAAGAGATCGCCTTTGCTCAAAGTCAGGTCGCCATACACTTCCGCGAGGTAGTGCAGAGCGTCCGCCGACTGAAACCAGGCGAATGCTGCATCGGCGAGCAGAGGTTGGGGTCGGTCATCGGTGTGCGAATCGTTGATCGGCGGCAAGGTACCGTCTGGATAGGTCAGAGTAAAAAGATTTTCATAAATCCGCTGCAGTCGGCTAAAGTCCTGCAGTCGAAACTGGTCAAAACGGCCGTCGTTGCCGCTATAGGAAGAAGGATCGCTGTAGCCGTACAGAGCATCGACTGCCTGATGGAATTCGCGCAGCGCCATCATGTGATAGCTCGGACTGCGCTCGCACCAACTGCCATCGTAAAAAAAATAACGCAAAAGGAAAGCGACCACTCCCGATTCGCGATTGAGCACCCATCTCATCACCTCAGGGTCCTGCAACAAACGGCCGCACACTGCCACGCCGGCATAGCGAAACGGCGTGTCATTGATGACCTGACTCTCCGGCGGGATGGCGGTGAGCAGATCGGCGGCGGTGCGAAAAACTCCCTGCAAAACCAGCTCACGGTCAGCTGGAGTCCAGAAGCTGCTGTTGCGGGTGGCATCATAAGCCTTGCCGCAGGCGACGATCAACACCGCATCTTCATAATTCCAACCGGAGATTTTGCCCGCCAGCGGCCACGGGTGTCGTCGGTAGCGCTCCCAATCGTGCAAGGCATAGCCGGGATAGACCTGAGCCAGGCGGGTGAGAATCCTGCCAATTGCCCGGCCATGGATTTCCTTGCCGTCCAGCACATAGACCGCAGCCAGGGCATCGAGCCATTTGCCGATGTGCATCAGTTTTTCATAAGCGATCCGTTCGCGAAACTGATAGATCTTGCCGTCATTGGCCCGATGGACAGGCAAGAGCTGGCTGTTGCCGCGCGGATCAGGGACACTGATGGTGTGGTTGTCTGGATAGTTTTCAGCAGTGATGCGGGTGCTGCAAGTTTGGCAGAACAACACCTCGGGACTATCCGGCGACCACAGCCAATTGTAAGAACTCCAACTTGCCTTGCAAACCGGACAATCCACAACCCGGGTGGGTGTATACTCTGGAATCCAGCCTTGCCACTGTTTGTCGTCAAAAGCGGCGGCTAGGTCGGCCTCACGGCGCAGTGAATCCGTTAAAGCCTGCGCCCACTTGTGCTGCTTGATATTGGCCCTGGCAATCTTTAGCCGCTCCTCAGGAAACATAAAGCGCTTTTCATTGGCTGAAGAAACAGCGAAAGACAGACACAGCAAAAAAACCATCAGAATGATCGGCAAATAAGAGCGTTTGAAGTTCATGACTTCCTCCAGATATCTCAGCGCTTGATCGGGACAAAACAAGAGCGATCCTGCTAGAGGGTGGGGGAATCGCTGGTTCTGTTGATACAGTATAGCAGAATCCTGCAATTTTCCAACAAAAAATCCACATTTGCCCCTATGCACAGATCCATTCATCGAAAGCAAGGTATTGGATCTTTCGGCAGAATTGTCTATCTTTTTTTATACCCAGATTCGGTGTTAACCGAATCAAAAAACATTCAATCTCTTGTTCTTTATGCGGTTGTGAAATGGGCACTTGTCACCCTCTGTGCATTGCTATCAGATTGATTTTATATGAGATCCGGTGCTGCGCACCGGATCCGGGTTATAATCCTGAAATCGAAAGGCGGTCGTACAGGAGGCCAGATGAAGAAGACTCTAATTTTTCTGTGCCAGGTTGGCTTAATTTCTGCCGCAAGTGCCAGCGGTTTGGGCACTTGCCTCTACAGTGAAAAAGAAATCCAACAGGCCCGGCAGAACATCGAACAAATGCCCGCTGCACGGGCTGTCCAGGAGCGCCTGCTGTCGGATGTAAAACCGTGGCTGGCTCTGGATGACACCCGAATCAGCAGCGTCGCCGCAAGCGCGAAAAGCAGCGATCTCTTGTCACTGGCACAGGCTTACCTTTTGACCGCCGATCCAATCTACGCCCACAAGGCAGCGATTCTGCTCGACCGCTTTGCTGAACTCTATCTCAAAGACAATGAATCTCGGGTGGACAGCCATTTGCCGGGCAAAGAAAGAGATGCGAATTTTGGTTCACTTTCTGAACCCGGGCAGATCCGCGATTTGATCGAAGCCTTTTCCCATATCCTGCCGGCCCTGGCATCCATCGAATCTGCGCTTCCCGATGGGCATTCCGGTAAACAGCTCGAAACCCTTGTCCGCACCGATCTGCTGACAAAGATATCCATTGATTTGCTCGATGGCAGCATGCAAAGCCCGTGCGGTGAACACCTGCGCACCGCCCTGACGCTGGCTCTGCTGATCCAGGATCCCCATCAGCGCCAGGCCTTGATCGATTTAGCCCGGCGCGGGCTGCAGGAAATCCTGGAAAACCGGATCAGCTCTGATGGAATCGCGTGCGAATGGTCGCTGCAGCACAGCGGGCTTGGCGCTGAATCTCTGATCGCTTGCCAGACACTGTTGGCCAAATTGGGACAACCGGCATTCGAGAATCCCAAGTTGCTCGACCTGGTGCGCTTCCCGCAGCGCTTGCTGCTCATCGACCGTTTTCATCCGGCTATCGGCGATTTCGGTTCGCTGAATGCGAGCCGGGTACAACTGCCGCTGTGGACACTGCGCGCAGCATTCGATGCCTTTGCAGACCCCCAGCTGGCAGCTGAATTGTGGACCCGACAAGCTGCCCACGAAGGCGCATTTGTCGATTTTAACGATTTGTTTTTAATCCCGCTGGACGGTTCGCGATTGCAGTCGCTCGCCGCTCAATCGCAAACAGCGCCAAGGAGCGCGGTGCTGGATGGCTATGGGGTCGGGATTCTGCGCGATCAGCATCAGTCAGCGCGGCTGGCGGCCACGCTCTATTACGGCCGGGCCGGCGATGAACACGGACACCATGACCGTCTGAACATCGAGCTGTTCGGGTGTGGAAAAAAATTGATGCCGGATTTCGGCTGTCCATCGCCGGACCGCCAGTCACCCGCTTCCGCTGCCTGGGAAAGAAATACGCTGAGCCACAACACCGTGATGGTCGATCAGCGAAGACAGACCAATCGGTTCGGCGGTCGTCTGGAGGCTTTTGCGGTTACTCCGACCGTACAGTGGATCAGCGCCAGCGCCCCGGCTGTCTATCCGGATACCGTCACCCATTACAAACGCCGCCTGGCGCTGATCGAGCCGCCTGACGGCCATCCCTTCTTCGTTGATCTTTTTTCGGTTGCCGGTGGGCAGACTCACGACTATTCTCTGCACGGTTTTGCCGGCAAGGCCAAATCGAACAAAATCTTGTGGGACAAACAACGAGGCGGCAGCCTGGCCGGCATTGAAGTCCCATATGGTACCCTCACCGACGACCCGGCGTTTAGAGGAAAAAACCCGCCGCCCATCGATGACTATCGCGGCGGCGGCACTGCATTTCTCACTGATGTCCGGCGAGGGTATCCAGAGGGCGACTGGTCGTTTCGCTGGAGCGCCGGCGATACCACACTGTCGGCGTTCGTGCCGTACAGCGATGAAATGCAGCCCTACTGGTGCAAAGGCAGGCCGCCTGACCGGCCCGGCAATCCTGCAGAAATCGATTTTCTCATCATCCGCCGCCAGACAGCCGCGCTGTCATCGACCAGCCTGTTTGCAACGGTGTTGCAGAGTGCGCTCAAGGAACCGGACATCACCGGGGTCAGCGAGCTGCCATACGCCGGCAATCGACCGCCCTTCTCGATCGCTCTTGAAATTCAGCGCCGTAACCGCGGCAAAATCGTCGTGCTGGCCAACGAGAACCTCAGCTCCTGGGTGCGCACTCGGGACCATGCCTTTCGCGGTGCATTGGCGGTGCTTTTCTATGACCAACAGGGGCAAGTGGAGGCGGTGGATTTTATCAATCCGATGAATTTTATCGCTGACTATACCGCTCTGGAAGCGAGCGGAGCATTTGGCGGCCGAATTGCCGAGTGCGACTACAGCCGCCGAGTCTTGACAGTGATTCCGAACGATTCGCTGCTGCGCGGCAAGACAGCCGGAACCACCGCGATTGCGGGCAACGATTTCAACCAGTCAGCAGTGCAGATCGAAACTGGTGAGTGGCAAAACGGTAAGTTGCAGCTGCGCTTGTCGCCGAACAGCCTGTCTTGCGGCCGGCTGTTTCTGCCGCCGGATACCACCCGGCAGGGCTACACCACGAGCCGTTTGTGCCCGGAGTTCTACGACAACCGCGGCAATCGGCTGCGGGGAATACGTTTGACCGACGATAAAATGGAACGCGAATGGTCGATCGACTGGATAGACGGCTACGGCAAGCTTTACTTTCAGCCGCCTGACCAGCCGTTGCCGCGATTCAGCGAGGGACCGCTGCGGATGTTCCATGTGGGTGCCGGTGATCGCCTGCAGATCGATTCCTGGGTGCGTCTGCAAAGGCAAACCGACGGCCGCTGGCAGGCTTTATCCAGCCTGAACCGCATGCGCGGGGTCTTTGGCGGTCAACCGATTCAGGTGGATTAAATCTTTTTAACCTGAGATGAGATAAATCGCGGCGCGGTTGGCGCTCAACAAAACGAAGAAAAGCAGATGAATTCGAACGTTTTCACCCGCCGCAATTTTTAACAGGTGGGGGTCGTCGTTGTGGAACAAAACTTTGCGAGCTGTTGGGCGTTTGATCAACCCGCCGCTGAAAGCAAACGGAGTCCAACGATACCGACGATAATGAGAACGATACAGAGCAAACGCAAGGGAGCTGTTGATTCCGCAAAGAGCAACATGCCCAAAAGAGCAGTGCCGACGGCGCCGATGCCTGTCCAAACCGCATAGGCGGTGCCGATCGGCAGCGTGCGCACGGCGCGGGCGAGAAAGATGAAACTCAGCAGAAAGGCGATGACCAAAATCACATTAGGCCAAAATCTGCGCAGTCCCTCTGAATATTTCAAGGCAATCGCCCAGGTGATTTCGAATACGGACGCGATCAGCAAGTCAATCCAAACCTTCAAATCGACACCTCCCCAATTCCGCCGGATAAATTGCCATTTCCACCAATCATCTCTGCGCGAGCATGGGATATCTTCACCATCTGGCGCGAAATCCGCGCACATCGACGTGGATAAAGGGGCCGTGCGATGCGTTGGCCCGATATTTCCCCAATCCGCCGATAAATCGTTCATAGCCGGGTTGCACGCTCATATCGTCGAAAAGATCAAAAAGAACTGGTGCGTCTTCGCTATCACTCTGGCCGTCAGGGTCAATCCAGACCGTCCAATAGAGCAGATGAATGGGAATGCGACGAACGAGATTCAGTCGCGGTTCCGTTTTTTCCAGCGGCGGTATAAAGAAATCACCAGACGATCGAACCAACGCGCCAATGGTCCCTGATCGCTGCGCAAAAACTCATCCACCAGCATGGCGAATTCCGGAGTCTGCAAATAGCCATATACCTTGTGCGGGTTGGAAGTTTCAGCGTATTTGTAGGTATTTTCGACGATGTAATCCACTGCATAAAGACCGCGGGAATTGGCGGCATAATCGTCACCGAGATCGAAATTCAAAGCGACCTGGTCATCGAGATCCGAAAGATTGAACCAATATCTGCGCACATTCTCAGGGGTGGTCAGATGTTCGACCTGCGGATTCTCGGCCTTGAGTTCTGCTAAAAATTTGCCGGCAATCGCCGGCAATCCCAAAGGTGATCCCATGGTTACCAGGGTGTCGATCGGCACGTGAGCAGCCGACAGGTTGAGAACATCATAGGCGATGATCGATCCCATCGAATGGCCGATCAACATGATCCTCTTGCGGCGATGGCGGTGCAGCACACCCGCCAGCTCTTCGCGGATAATCTCTTTGGCCGGACGCTCCTGGCCGCGGCGATCAACCAGGGTGCCGCTGTAATAAATATGCAGATCGTTGAAGAAACGCTGCAGAATCAGATCGGTGATGTTGCTGAGATTGACGGACATCTCTTTTTTTGAAAACATCCATTCGGAAAGTTGGTTAAAGCGGCGCAACATTCGATGCCGAAAACGCGAAACTTTTTTCCCCGTCCGAACATCAGTCTTGATAAACGGAAATTCGACATAAAGCGGATCGTTCGGATCTGTGGCGTTTGGATTTAAAGGTTTTGGATAGAGCCAGTTGGCCCAGTAGACCATCACAAAGCGGAAAAACGGCCGTGGTCGGCCGATCGCTTCGAGACCGAGGTGAATCGACTTTTTCCACCAGCGGCTGAGCACCCGCTTGTCCGGTTTGTTGCGCATGCCGTGAACGGAGATGATGATCTTTTTCACTGATCTTTCACTGTTCGTTTGGATTGTTCTGCAAAAGCACCTGTTTGAAAACGATCCTCATTTGATCAAGAGCATTTTTCGGCGAAAGATCTGATCCCCTGCTTCCATCTGCAGCAGATAGACACCGCTGACGACCCTGTTGCCGCGATCGCAGCGACCGTCCCAGGTGGCGCTATAGGTGCCGGGCAAGCGTTCGCCGGCGAACAGGTTGCGGACCAATTGGCCGTTGAGGCTATAGACCGATACAGACACCTTGCTGACTGCCGGCACGTGATAATCGAAACGCGTCGCCGGATTGAACGGATTGGGATAATTGGCTGATAGGGCAAATTTATCTGGAGGCGCCGCTGCAAAATCTCCGTCAACAGCGGTCGGCGCATCGAAATGAACGATATACAGCCCAACCTCATAGTCAAGAATATAAACCAGATTCTCGCGCACGGCCACATCGTAAGCCGCATCTCCCGTTTGGTAAAAACCGATTCGCACGGGCGCCTGCAGATTCGAGATGTCGAAAATGGCCAATCCCGCCCAGGAATTGGCCACGAAAGCATAATTACCGGCCACTTTGATTTCCACTGCAGAGCCATGGCTTCGACAGGCTCCGATTCTTTGCGGATTATATATATTTGAAATATCGTATATTTTGATCGAATCGCCGTCGGCGACAAACAGATGGTCATCCTGAACGGCAACACCTCGAGTGCGATTCGTCGAGGATATTTGGCCGATCACCGCAGGATTTGCCGGGTCTGCTATGTCGATGATACACAACCCGCTGTCATCAACAGCGACAAAGGCGTGGGGATCCTGTATGGCCACCCCATACGCTCTGCCCGGGGCCTTGCAGCTGCCAACAACGGCGGGCAGGTACGGGTTGGAAATGTCGACAATCTGCAAACCTTCCTCATAATCCGCCAGATAGGCATACTCACCGCTCAAAGCCAAACCATGCAGCCAGTTAAAGGTTCCGATTTGTCCCGCAATAACCGGATTGGTTGGCGAGGCAAGATCGATGACTTCAAAATGGTTTCCCGCGCTGATGAACGCGTAATGATCGCGGACCTGCACGTCACGGCAATCGTAATTGCCTGCATCAAGGTAGCCGACAGAATAAGGATTTGACGGTTCCGCGCAATCGATGATGCGGAGATTTTCGCCGCCGGTCAGATAGGCACGATCCCCGTCTACATCCAGACCGTAACAATAACTGCTGCTTTTGGTGGTGTGCAGTGTGACAGGAGAACCAACTGCAGAAATGTCGATTACCGATATTCCCTTGCTGGACCTGGCGACATACGCCCGATTTGTTCCGATGGCAAGGGAATAACCATACACGATATCCTCAAGAGACGCCACTTCTGCCGGATTGGACACCACCGTTGCATCCAAAACTTTCAATCCCGCCTGATAACAGAGAACATAAGCGCTGCTGTTGATGATTTTAACATCATGTACTTGTTTGTTCTCCAGTCCAAAATAAACCTCAACCGGATTGGCGGGAACGGCAACATCGATGATGCGCAGTCCGCCGTTTCCACAGGCCGCATAAACCTGGTTTCCATCAATCGCCATATTCCACATCGCTTCAGGAATAGCGATTTTGGCGATTTCAGCCGGCTCTGTGCGATTCGTGATATCCAGCACGACAAGAAAGTAGCCAATACTCGCATAGAGAGTGTTGCCGCTGACCGCTACTGCCTGTGAATAGCCCGATCGAATGGAATTGACTTCGGTTGGGTTGCCTGGATCAGATATATCAACAATAACCAAACCAGAGCTTCCCGCCGCAACATAGGCTGTGCTGCCTTCGACTGCTACACCATAGGCTTGCCCCAAATTCTCCAGTGCGCCGATCTCTGCCGGAGCAGTTGGATCGGAAACATCCACAATCCGCAACCCGCGGCTGTAGTCAGCGACATAAATCAGAGGCCAGTCAAGAGCCAAGCCTTTGACCATTGTGGGCAAAGCGATTCTCCCCAATACAACCGGACTAGGGGGATCAGTGAAATCCATAATCTGCAGATAGGCACCATTGCCGCAATAGACCGTGTTGCCGTCAGCCACTACCGTAAAACTTCGCCCTTCTGCCCAACGGCCGACAAGGGTGCAATTTTGAATTTCCTGGGCCTGCGCAGGTCGCAGCATGGCAAAAAATGCCAGCATCAATGCCAATAAAGCCGGATTCCCAAAGCGCTTCATGGTCCCCTCCTCTTTTGGTTTTATCAATCAAATTTGCACAGGTGTTGATTGAAAACCTCGACTCTTTCAGTGACCTGAAAGCAGAAAAACTGAAACTTGGGAGATTTGCAGCATGCCGCAGTTCATCCGGGCCATACGACGGCAACTATTTTTTTCGAACCGGCTGCAGTCGCACATCGAACCCGGTCCAGCCCGATTCGGATACTTGAGCGTTTTTAACAACTAGCGGTTGATAACCAGGCGCGCTCACGAGCATGCGGTGGCTGCCGGGCGGTAAAAAGCGATAAAAACGGCCATAGCGGGAATCGGCCCGGCGGCGGTCGATTTGCTCGTTATCCAGATTCGGGAACACAATATCGGCGGCAATCGGTTTGCCGGTCTTGGCGTCCAAAACCTGTCCGGTCAATCCCGGGCCGGCGAGCAGCTGATCGAGCATATAGTAGGCGCCGGGCAGGTTGCAATCGATGATTTTCTGCAAGTCGCTGTCGGAAAAGATGTGGCGGCCGCGGCCGGTCTCGACGACAAAATCCAGGGTTCCCAGGCGGCCATAGAGCCAGGGATAGGTTTGTCCCACCGTGCCGGCACCGTATTCGGCTTTGTAGGTGGTATCGCCCTTCAGGGTGCAGATGCTGCCAGCCAGGCCTTGTGCCAGGCGCGTGAGCACCGCGTCGTCCGGCGCTTTGTGGCCGCGCCAGTCCCAGGGATAATAGATTACCTGGCCCTGGCTGTGATAGGTGACCGAGAGGACGAATTTCTGCGCGATAGCCAGGTCGCGCACCGCCCGGCATTCGGCTTCGGAGAATGGAAATTCACCGCGATAACGGCCGCTGAGACTGTCTTCGCTGCCGCCGTGCGCCCAATTGAAATCGAAATTGCGGTTCAGATCGATGCCGTCGCCTGCATCGAGAACACCGTTGCCGTTGACATCGCGGGTGTTTTTGCGCCAGCGCGGATCGATGCTTTCGGTGACGATGCGATGGCCGTCGACATTGATAACCGGAATGAACCAGATCGCCGACTGGTCGAGCCAGCGCTGCACCGCGGCATCGCTGTCTGCCTGCTCCAGCAACCGGTGAATCAGGGTCATGCAGATTTCCGTGCCCGCCAGCTCATCGGCATGAATGGCGCCGCTGAAAAGAATTGTCGGCTCGTCCTCTTCGCGGTCGACCCGCTCAGAAATCTTGACCGCCAGAATATCCCGCCCTTCCTGGCTGGTGCGGCCGATGGGCAAAACGCGTATACGGCCTGGATAGCGGCGCTGCAACTCTTTGAGTTCCGCCTTGATCTCGTCATAGGTGTGATAGACACCCGAGATCTGCAGGGAAGGTCCATAAATCGCGCGTTTGATCAGGGTCAGTTCGTCATCGCTCTGCATGATCTCTTCGAAATCATACCCTCTTTCCTGCAGCAAACCCATCTCTGCCGGCGTGACCAACGCCAGGGTGGAATCGCTTTCCGAACCGCCGACAAAGCGGATTTTCCAGGAAGCGATATCGCGAATTTGTTTTCGGTCCAGCTTGAGAGAGACCAGATGGGTGCGCTTGCTGGTTTCGGTCTGGGCACCGGCCCAGGAGAACGCCATGGAGACGATCAAGGACAATAAAAAAATACAGCGGGAGAGCAGCATGAGGAGTCCTTTCGATTTGTAAGGTTCGGCTGGATTCTGACAGATTTGCAGTTTGAAACCGTTAAAAAAATATACAAGCTTGCAAGCGCAAAGTCAAGCTCGGTATGGCAAAAACGGCGCATTTTTTGTTTGCCAAGGCGGAACAAAGCGCAGTGGGGAAAGTTGCAGAGCCTCAACGGCGCCTCATTCCACCAAATAAAACAATTGTTGCTTTGTAGCGTATAAAAAGTATATTTTATCACACCTTCGCAACCAGATTCGGTGCCAGCAGAATCCGCGTCGCATCCTGCGGCCTCGGCGAATCGGCAAAGACAATCGTTTAGAAAGGGAACAGAACATGGGAAACCGTTTTTTCTGGGTGATTCTTTTGATCACCTTGACAGCAGTTTTTGCACCAGCGCAACCCGCGCGGATCGCCCTGATCCAGTTGGAAGGCGCCGCGGTCCAATCTAGCGAACCGTTTCTCGCCAGCGCTCTGGCAGCTATCGATGCCGCCGGCAAGATGCGACCCGACCTGATTGTGTTGCCGGAAGCGATCAATTTGGGACCTGGGCTCGATCTGACCTATGCCGAAGTGGCTCTGGACCTGGAAAGCGAATGGCTGCAGTGGGTCAGCCACAAAGCAGCCGAGTACAACAGCTACATTGTCTTCCCGATCATCGAAAAACGAGACGGCAAGCTGTACAATTCCGCACCGGTCTTCGGCCGCTCCGGAGAATTGGTCGGGGTCTATCGCAAGACTCATGAGCCGCGCGTCGTCATCGAAGAACAGCAGGTGACGGTGGGCAACGAATGGCCGGTCTTTGACCTCGATATCGGCCGCGTCGGCATCCTGATCTGCTACGACACCATCACCCCGGAACCGGCGCAGGTCTATGGATTGTTGGACGTCGATCTGATTCTGTTTCCGCACCTGATCGGCATCAAGAGCAACGGCGACCAATTCGACCTGCGCACCCGTGCACGCGCCCTCGACGCTTGTGTGCATCTGGCCTCGGTGGGCTGGGCACGGCCGCAGGATGCAGGCGAACTCGGGCCGCTGTCAGCGACCTGCTGGATCGACTATGAAGGCCGGGCGACCGCGCAAGCGGCCAAAGATACAGCAGACATGGTCATTCTCGACATCGATTTGCGCCAACCGCGCATCACCGAAAATCTCGGTGTCTGGGGCAAAGCCGAATGGAAGAAAGTCTATTGGGGCGAACGGCGGCCGCATCTCTATCGGATCCTGTGCGAGGACAACACCGAGTGGCGCAGCTGGGCGCCGGAAGAGAGTTTTTGACAAGAAATTGAGCCGGGAACGACAGCCCGGGCATCTCCCGATCTTGCCCTGAAAGAGCCGTTTATTTTTTCTTCAGCAAAGAGCGCAGGCCGTTGACCTGCGCTTTTTTATTGCGATAGCGCGCCGTCAATTCGACGAACGAGCAGATACGCCGCATCATGCGAACGCATTCGACCGGGTAGCTGCCGATCGAGGTTTCGCCGGACAGCATGACGATATCACTGCCGTCATACAGGGCGTTGGCCACATCGCTGACATCTGCACGGCTCGGATGGGGATTGTCGATCATCGATTCGAGCATCTGGGTGGCGGTGATGACCGGCTTGCATGCGCGGTTGCATTTTTCGATCATGACTTTTTGATGTTCAGGCAGTTCCCATGGATCGATCTCAACCCCCAAATCACCGCGCGCGATCATCACCGCATCGGTCTCCGCCAAAATTTCATCGAAATGCGCCAGCCCTTCAGGGTTCTCGATTTTCGAGATAATGCCGATACCGCTGCCCTGCAAATGGTGGCGCAGCTCTCGCACATCCGCACCGTTGCGGGTAAAAGAATCCGCAATAAAATCGACGCCGTGTTGCATCGCAAAATCGATATAGGGCTGATCCGCAGGCATGGTATAGGGATAGTCCACCACTGTATCCGGATGATTCAAGCCTTTGCGCGAACGCAAAAGGTCACCGTAGAGAACCTGACAGATTATTTTACCTTCCTCGACGTGTTTGACTTGCAGCCCGATAGTGCCGTCGTCGATAAACAAACGGTGACCCGGTCGAATCGTGCGATCCAGATCCGGATAGGTGATCGGGATTCCCTCGTCAAATGAATGGATCAGGGGATATTCCGAGTTCTCGGGATGCGGCAGATCGGTGCGCAGCACCAGTTCCTGGCCAGCAATCAAACGCAGCGGTTCGGGCAAATCGCCGATGCGGATCTTGGGCCCTTTGATATCATAAACGATCATGCCGCTGGGCAAATGTTCGCGCGCCGCCAGGATGATCTGCAAATGAGAGTCGGGATCGCCGTGCGAGCTGTTGATGCGAACACCGGTCAAGCCGGCAGCCGCCATTTGCGGCAAATGAGCGACCGAGGCCGGCGACAGGGTGGCGAGAATTTCGGTTTGCATAGCACTCCTCATGCACTTGAACATCGCACAACTGTTCCATCGTGACGCAATTTAATCAAAAGCCCTGCGAAGTCAAATTCCTTTTTTCACCTCCCGCACAAATAAAGCGAAATAAACACCCTGAACCGATTTTAAGTGCCGGCTCCCTATCGTTTGGAGCAACCAAACGGCAAGGACAAGACAAATGGACTATCATAAAAATGTAATTTACCTACCAAATCGAACTTGTGTGGCATAAAGGCAACAACAGGAAGACAATTGCCACCCTCTCGAGGACAAAAGAGCCTTTCTATCTGCAATAAAAAACAGAAAATTAATAGAATCAGTGGTGTTCCCACGCAGGACATCGCATTACCTAACCAGTATAATATCAATAACATTAATCATGTTTTCCTGATAAATCGATTCTCTCCCAGATTCGATGTTAATCGAATCAAAAACATTCAATCGCTTATTTATTAAATATTTATAAAAAAAGTACTTTTCACCTTTTGTTTATCGCTATCAGATTGATTTTCTGTGAGATCCGGTGCTGCGCACCGAATCCGGAAAATTGTTTAATCAAAGGCAGGTGGCATAAAAATTGCTGAGAAGAGCTGAGGAATATAGTGAATAGATTAGAAGCGATGCCACCCTGTCATGAAAACCAAAGGAGCCGAGAGATGTTTTCCCGCCTGATTCACGGTATCATACTGCTGCTATTGCTTATCGGCTGGAGGATAGAATTTTCATGGGCACAAATACAAAGCAGCCTTGTAATCGATGATCCCTTGACCGGATCCAGTATTAGCCAGCGGGTCAATGGTGGGGTGTTTTCCCAGGAAGGTTGGAAGACGACCACTCGAAATGATTGCATCCGCTATGATATCGAAACCTGTCCTTATGGTATGGTCGAGTTCGATGTAAAAGGCCTATACGAGAGCAATGTGGTCTTTCCCAATATCCAGTATGACAGACAGGGCATGCCTACCGGGCAGGAAGATATGCATTATACCCTCTTCAATATGTATGACAGGGACGAGGATAGAAGCTGGTTCGGCCAGGCCATGCCTTCTGGCATCGTGCAGTGGCACAATCCCTACAAAGTTGTCATGCACCTTTTCGGCTATGTGGCGGGGGATCAGTACAAGTGGCGCCACGGAAGGTTTCGCGCCAATGTCGCCGCTTTTAACGGTGGTTATGAAGACGATCCGCATGCATTCGAGATCGAATATGGCCCGGTGTTCTGGCAAAGGGAAAAAACTTTTCATATGAAAGTGGAATGGGGAAACGGTCTGATCAAATATTATGCAGACGATACCCTGCGGGCGACGTGTGATTACAGCGCATTCGGAGAAGAATACGCTCCCCCTGACCATTCCCTGATGCTCGGGAGCGCAAACAGCGCACTTGGAATTACTTCGCAAGTTCCGATAAATGTTACTTTTTCCAACTTTAAGTTTTACCGTTTTACAGACAGCATTGCCCCGCAAGTCGTCAGCAGCACGCCGATTCACAATACGACGGATGCCTCAGTCGACAGCTATGTTTCGATCCGATTCGATGAACCGATTGACCTGGCCAGCGCGACGCAGGCGTTTGGCATCAATCCGAGTCTTCCCGGTGAATTGAAACAGACCGGCAATGTGTTGTACTATCAATTCAACGGTTTCTTGCAGGAAGGGACGACCTATACCATCACTCTGTCGACGGCTTTGAAAGACAAGGCCGGCAACGCCATGCAGTCGCCCTATACCTTTAGTTTTACAACCGGCCAGCAAGTGCCTGCGACTGTCGCGAAATACGACATCATCGAAGTTCCGGTCACGGTTTCCGGCATCACCAACAACAAGTACACGACCGTTGCAGTCAAAGGTGTCTTTCAGGGACCGACCCGGAGAATCGAAATCGGCGGGTTTTGGGACGGCGGCGATGTCTGGAAAGTCCGCATGGCACCCACGGAAGTCGGCCAATGGAACTATACCATCACTGGCCCGACCAGCGCGTTTTCGAAAAGCGGCTCATTCAACTGTGTCGACTCGGATGCAAAAGGATTTATCGTCGTCAATCCGGACTATCCCTATACGTTTATGTATGAGGATGGCACACCTTTCATGTGGAAAGGGGAGACATCCTGGCGGGCGATGCTGAATTCAGTTCCCTACGAGAGCAGATTCAAGGATTACATCGATCTGCGCTCCAGCCAGGGCTACAATGTGGTGCAGAGTATTCTGGTCAGCTACATCAACGGCGACGGCTTTTGGGCCAACGAGGGCGGACCGGTTTTTGCTTTGACCCCCGAAGGAAAAGACTATGAAAGGTTAAACCCGGAGTATTTCAAATGGGTGGATCGCCGCATCGAATACATGCTGAGCAAAGGGATGCATCCCTGTCTTCTTTTCACCTGGGCGCAAGAATTTGCCAAATTTTCCTCCACCCAGTTCGCTCGGTATGCCAAATACCTGGTTGCTCGTTATGCGGCTTATCCTGTCTTTTGGAACATCTGCGGCGAATACAACGAGGTCTATACGGATTATGGAATGTCGCCCAACGTTTTTCGCGACCATGGCGGAACCATCCGGGCAGCCGATCCCTATGATCATCCAATCACGCTCCACCCGACCGGCCGCTCGAGCAGCGCAGAGTATGCCTCCGATGCCTGGTTCAGTTTTATCATGCAACAAACACCCTATTGGCATCAGGATATCTTGCGCGACCGCGTTTCCAACAAGCCGGTGGTCAATGGCGAATATGGATACGCCGGCTGGAACACCGACGATGACGTGCGGATCGGCGCATGGGAAGTATTGACTGCCGGCGGCTACATCACAGCCGGATTTTTCACCACCTTCGCGCCGGACAAAGGCGGCTGGGATCTCAACGCCAACTTGCAACAACAGCTCGAGCTTCAATTCATCAACTCCTTCTTCGATGACACCCACTGGTGGGAGATGAATCCACACGACGAACTGACCAACAACGGCACTTGTCTGGCAGCTCCAGGCAAAGAATACATCATTTATTCGAGATATGGAGGGCCGGTCGCTGTCAATCTCTCGCATGTCAACAGCACGAGCACTATCCAGGTGGAATGGCTCAACCCCAGAGAACTGACCTACTCTGAACGGTTCGAAGTTCAGGGAGGAGCTTCAAGGAGTTTTACTCCGCCGTTCAGCGGCGACTGGGTTTTGCATATCGGCCAAGGCGTGCCGCGCGACTCTGTCCCGCCGTTGGCGCCAAATGAGCTGGTGTTGGACAACCGTTCGCTCAACTCGATCTCCTTCTCCTGGCTGCCGCCGTTGCCGGCTGCCGATGGGGAAACCGCATCGTCCTATCGCATCCTGCGGAACGGCAATTTCGTCGCCAGCGTGACCGAAACCCACTATACCGACAGTGGATTGGATGCGGAGACATCCTACCAGTATGAAGTCTATGCTGTTGACTCCAAACGCAACATCAGCGAGTCGGCTGCCACCGCGACATTTGCCACCCTGTCCGATACCCAACCTCCCTATCTGGTCAATGTCACCATCGATAAATTGACCGAAGTGGTCGTGGTCTTTAATGAACCCGTGGACAGCCTCTCCGCGCAGAATGCCGCCAATTACCGCATTTCGCCGTCTGTGCTGATCAACAGCGCCACGCTGCAATCAGACGGCCGCAGTGTGGTGTTGGCCACGGCAGGCCACCAGGCTGGAACGATGTACACTCTGTTTGTCAGCAATATCAAAGATCGGGCTTCGTCTCCCAACACGATTCTGCCGAACTCGTTGCATAGTTATCGATTCAATCCGAGTCTGCAAGTCACCAACCTCACACCAGCTCGATATCGAATAGACACATTGAGAGTCATGGGCCAATACTATATCGATCGCAATTTCGTCATCAAGAATGTACCCTCCGGGTACGAAAACGCCTTGTTGATCTGCACAGCCAATGAAGATAAAACCCAAACCGCCATGCCGTTTCTGACCTTTCATATCAATGTGGCGTGCAAAATCAGTGTCGCCTATGAACGAGGCAAAAGCCTGCCCGCCTGGTTGGCGGAAGGTTGGCAGAAGAACGGACAAACTCTGTTCAACGACGACGATACGCCTCTTGACCTCTATGTGAAGGAATACAACCCGGGCACCATCGGCTTAGGGGGAAATGAAGGAGACTCTTCCTCCAGCATGTACGTCGTGCTCGTGCAACCATCAACAACCCAGGACAGCACCCCACCGGCACCGCCGACCGGTCTGGTCATCGAACCCATCTACTGACGAGCCTCGCCCGGGTTCGGTTCGATCGAACCGACCCGGGCTAAAAATTCATCTATTGCAATCAAAATACCCATCTCAGACGAAAACCCTTTTCGCTCGCCATTATAGCCAGTTTCAAGTCTGCGTGACCTTAAAAATGCATTGATCGCTGTAAAAAATCAGCTTACTAATTCTGCCGCAGACAAGTCTTGTGATATTGCGGGAACGACTTCTGACCCCAAAATAACCACATCTAAAGTCGCAAAACGCGTTGCATCAAGCCGAAATATTGTTATATTCGATTGGATCGCATTCCTCTAAGAAGCTGCGGTCGATACCTGTCGCTTCTGAATCCGCGCCAGGTGGAAACAACTCTTCTTTATCCCATGCAAAGGAGAAACGCCATGCCGGTGCTCTACAAAACCGATATCGCCTCGGAAGCCGATGTGAAAATCCATTTCACCACGATTCGTTCTGAAGCAGATGTGGTCATTTTCGAGACCACCAGCCAATGGGAAGCGACCAGCGGAGCGATCTGGTGCTACACCGACATCCGCGGCGAAGCGGCCAAGACGATCACTATCACCGACTCGGCCTGGGAAGCCGACCTGATCGCTTTCAAGACCGATGTGCAGTCCGATGCGCAATGGCTGAACAGCGGCAAATCCGGATTGCTGTAAAAAATCCCCGATTCACCCCGGGCATGCAAACCCGGGACATCGCCTTGTTCCGATTATTTGATCTGGGTCCCAGGCTCCGCCTCATACAGTCTGCTGCAATTGCCTGCAAGTGGCGGCAAAGCCGCAGCGATGCATTTCCGGACGAAGGCTGGTAAAGAGATACTCGCAAAACTCGTTGCATAAACCCGAATTATTTCTATATTGGACTTTTATTGGGTTCCCAGGCCCCGAGGGTGTGTAAAAACGGATTTTTTCAAGATGCTGTGTTTTATCTGGCAAGGAATAACCACGAAGCACACGAAGGTAAGAGCGTTAATGTTTTGTTTTTAATTTTTTCCCTGATTTTTTGCTTCGTGCCCTTCGAGAGCTTCGTGGTTCATATTAATTCTCATCTGGTCCTCTTCATTTAACGCTTTAGTTTTTACACACTCTATCTGCCCGGGAACCCGTAATGAGACTCCGCCTCATTCAATCTGGTGCAATGATCTGTAATCAGCGGGAAAGTCGCAGAAATGCATTCATGGCCAGAGGCCGGGAACGAGATAAAATCTGCAAACTCGATTCTTCCGCACTGCCTTACTCTTCGCATGTATGCGAAAAATACGATTATTGCTTTGCCTGTTACAGGAGAAATGCATCATGACCCGTCGTACCGCCAGCGTATTCGCCCTTTGCCTCGGAACATTTCTGCTCTTTTCCGGCTGCTCGGATGATCACCCTTCCCTGCACCTCGATGCGCATCTTTCTCCAGCCCTGCTCCTCAATCTCGATTGCACCAATTTCTTTTACAAAAAATCCCCGGAACTGATGACCGGCGAAAAACTCGACGCCTATGCCGATTCCATCCTTGCCAGCGGGGCGACCATCGTGCTGATCAACACGCAGGCGCAGCGCACCAACTATGCCAGCGAGGCTTTCGAGCCTTTTTGGCAGGGCTATGAGCCCGCTGCCGGCGACGATCAGCCGTTTCTCGCCGGCATCCCACCCGAAGGCCGGACCGGTTATCGGCGCATGGTCGAATGCATGCTCGCTTTACACGAACAGGGCGTTGATTATCCAGGCCGTCTGATCGATCGCTTTCGACAAAAAGGCGTCTCGCCCTGGATCAGCTTGCGCATGAACGATACCCACAACAACGACAATCTCCATCACCCCATTCACAGCACCTTTTGGCGGGAGAACCCGGATTGCTGGCGGGTCAGGGATCGCCAGGTCGACTATTACGACCGCACGCTGGACTATTCCTGCCCTGCCGTGCGCGCCCGCTATCTGGGGCTGATCGACGAGACGCTGCAGCGCTATGACATCGACGGCCTGGAACTCGATTTTCTCCGCGAGCCCTATGTCTTTCCCATCGGCCGCGAAGCGGAAAACCGCGATCTGTTGACCGCCTGGATCGATACCGTGCACCAGCGGATCTCGGCAGCCGAGCGGAAACTCGGCCATCCCATCCATCTCGGGGTGCGGGTGCCGGCGGATCCGGAAATCGCCCGGCAACTGGGTCTGGATGCAGTGACCTGGGCGCACCAGGGATTGGTGGATCTGATCGTCGCTTCGCCGCGCTGGGCAACCATCGACAACGACGTTCCCGTGCACACCTGGAAATCCCTGCTCAGAGGAACAGACGTGCCTCTGGCTTGCGGTCTGGAGGTGCGCTATCAGCCATACGAAAACGGGCCTGCCGCCATGGCATCGCCGGATGTGGCCGGCGGAGCGGCAATGGCCGCGCTCGCTGCCGGTGCGGATGCGATCTATTTGTTCAACTATTTCTTTATGCATTTCCCGGGCACGGAATGGACCTTTCAGGCTTTTTCCGAGCGTCTGCAAGCCATGGCAGAACCTCAGAAACTCGAGCAGCTCTCGCGCCGGCATGGGGTCACCTGGACCGATGTCACTGCGCACGGCACCGCCATTTCCCGGCCGCTGCCGTCGCATGCGGCGCGCCATTTCTTCCGCCTCAACACCGGGCCGCGGCCGGACAACCGCGACTGTTCGGTGCTGATCACGACCACACGCGATCATGGCCGCATACCGGAATTGCGCGTCAACAACGTCATTTGTCCCTTGCAAAGCAGCCGCAACGACACCCTGATCTACAGCATCCCCGAAGCCGCCAAAGCGTCGGAACGCCAGGTGATCGAAGCGGCGAGCGCCGATAGCCGGCCGTTCACCATCACGCGGGTCGAATATTACATCGCCGCGCTGCCTGCGGTCAAGGACCAGAACCTGCGATAGATCACTGCCAACGGAGCCGTTATGTCGAACACTGCGAATCTTGTCCTGATCGATTGGATCGCTATCGCCGTTTTCTTGCTCGCCATCGTCGCCATCGGTTTATCATTCATCCGCCGGGGCAGCCAGAACATGCAGTCGTTTTTTATCTCTGACCGCAGACTCACCTGGCCGATCGCCGGCATCTCGATCATCGCCACCAGCTTCGCCTCGGACACGCCCCTGTGGGTATCGAGTCTGGTGCGGCGGTTCGGCATCCAGACCATCTGGCAATACTGGGTGCCTTTTCTCGGCTTCAGCCTGTCGGTGGCGCTTTTTGCCCGGCTCTGGCGACGGCTGGAAGTGGTGACCGACATCGAATTTATCGAGTTGCGCTACTCGGGCAAGTCCGCTTCGGTGCTGCGTTTCTATTCCGGTTTTTCCGGCGCCATTCTGATCTGCCCGCTGATCATCAGTTGGGTGACCAAAGCGATGGAAACCATCACCCGCGAAGCGATCGGTTTGCCGCCTGGCTACCAGGGATGGACCATCGCTGCCGTGCTCGGCATCGCCTTGATCACCTGCACCTTTTCCGGCTTGTGGGGTGTGGTCTATACCGATTTGCTGCAGTTCACGGTAGCGACAATCGGCACCTTGTTGCTGGCCATCTTTTCGGTGCAACGGGTCGGCGGCCTGCAGGAAATGGTCACCCAGCTCAGGGCTTTGCCGGAGTGGTCTGGACAGTCGCTGTCGATTTTGCCTAAAGTCGGACCTGCATCCCAGGGAGCGATGTCGATCTGGAACATGATCGGCTATTTCGGTCTGATGTGGATCGGCGGCTCGCTGGCCGAGGGTTATACAGCGCAACGGCTGTTGGCCTGCAAGGATGAAAAACACGCCACCTATGCCCAGATGCTCAATACCGTCGTTTATTGGGGAGTATTGGCCTGGCCGTGGATCATCGTCGCGCTTTGTTCGCTGATCCTGTTGCCCGATCTCGGCGCCGATGTCTCGCACGATTCGGCCTATCCTCGCATGATTTTGCTCATTCTGCCCTACGGCCTGCGCGGGCTGCTGATCGCCGCGCTGATCGCCGCCTTTATTTCCACCATCAACACACTGTTCAATTGGGGCTCGTCTTACCTGGTCAATGACGTCTACAAGCGCTTCTTTCGCCGGCAGGCATCCGACCGCCATTATGTGGTGGTGGCGAAATTGTTTACGGTTTTTTTGGCGGTGTTCGGCGGTTATATTGCCACGCAAGCCGACAGCATTCAACAGCTTCTGGAAGTCAGCTATGTGCTCGGCTCCAATCTGGCGATCATCCATTTCCTGCGCTGGTTTTGGCCGCGCCTCAACGCAGCCGGCGAATTGATCGCTTCGATCACCGCCTATATTCTGGTATCCTTGCTGCTCGCCGGCAAACTGGATTCGCTGGCCGGCGCCATTTTTAATACGCCGGCGGGAGTCGCCTTTCACCAGGAATACGATTACCTCGGCGCCCGCATGATACTGGTGATCGCCGTGATCTCACTGGCCGCCGTCATCGGCTCAGTCCTGACCCGTCCAACAGACGAAAAGGTGCTCGCCGAATTTGTCCGCCGCGCTCAACCTCTGGCTTTTTTCTGGAAAAGAATCATCCGCAGCCATAAAATCGAATACCGGGCCCACGAAAGTGTGCGCAGCACCCTGGCCACCTGGGTGGTTTTCAGCTTTTGTGTTTTCTCGCTCATCATGGGTTTTTACGAGCTGTTGCTGGGCACGGCATCGATGGGAGTTCTTTGGATGATCGCCTTTGTCACGGCCCTGTTGCTCAGCATTCAACGGGTCAACCGCGAATTGAATAGAAATCACGAGGCCGCTGATGTCCACAAATGAACTTCGTTTTCGCCAAATCCATCTCGACTTTCACACCAGCGAAGCCATTCCGCAGGTCGGTGCGCGCTTTGACCCTGAAACCTTTGCCCGCACCCTGCAAAAGGCGCATGTCAATTCGATCACCTGTTTTGCCCGTTGTCACCACGGTTGGCTCTATTACGATTCGAAACGGTTTCCCCAATTGGTGCATCCAAACCTGATGCGGCGCGACCTCTTGCGCGAACAGATCGACGCCTGTCATCGCTGCGATATCCGCGTACCTGTCTATATCACGGTGCAATGGGACCTGCTGACGGCAAAAAACCATCCCGAATGGACGGTGCTGGAACCCGACGGCCGCCTCGCCGGCACACCGCCCTTTGAAGCCGGATTTTACCGCATCCTGTGCGTGAACACGCCATACCGCGAATATCTCAAAGAGATCACCCGGGAGGTGTTGGAAAATCTGCCGGCTGACGGCGTGTTCTTCGATATCGTCAGCGTCCGATCGTGCTGTTGTCGAGCCTGCCAGGCGGGGATGACCGCGCAGGGGCTCGATCCGGCGAACCAGTCGGATCGCTTGCTCTATGGACAACAGATGCTCGATGGATTCAAAGCCGAAATGAGCAGCTTTGTGCATGATCTCAAACCCGGCTGCTCGATTTTCTACAACTGCGGACACATCGGACCGGCGCACCGCTCTTCCATCCACAGCTTTACCCATCTGGAACTCGAATCGCTGCCGTCCGGGGATTATTGGGGCTATCTGCACTTTCCCTATACGATCCGGTTTGCCAGACAACTCGGCCACCGATGTTTGGGTATGACCGGCAAGTTTCACACCGATTGGGGTGATTTTCATTCCTTCAAGAACCAGGCGGCCCTCGAATTCGAATGCTTTCGCATGCTGGCCCTGGGCGCCGGCTGCAGCATCGGCGACCAGCTTCACCCCGAAGGCGCGCTGTGCCCACAGGTCTATGATCTCGTGGGCAAGGTTTATTCGCAAGTCGAGGCGGTGGAACCCTGGTGCCGCGGCGCCCGGCCGATGACCGAAATCGGCGTTTTCACGCCGGAAGAGCAAAACGGCGACCGCATGCCGACAGCTGTGCTGGGAGCCGTGCGAATGTTGCAGGAGGCGGCGCTGCAATTCGATGTCATCGATTCCCAAAGCGATTTCGAACGCTATGCGTTGCTGATCCTGCCGGACCGCATCGCCGTCGATCCCCAGCTGGCGAGCAAACTTGCCGCTTATTTTGCCGGCGGCGGCAAGACATTGCTCACTTTTGAATCCGGCCTCGATCCCGCCGGAAATGGCTTTGCAATGGCCGATTTCGGCGCAGAGCTGCAAACCGAACAGGTATGCGATGCAACCGGCCAACCCGTGCGGGGCCGCCAATATCGATTGAACGATTACCTCGACTATATCAAACCGCGGCCGGTCAGCAGCGCCGGTCTGGCCGAAACCGAATATGCCCTCTACACTGTCGGATTGCGCGTCACACCGTTGCCGAACACGACGGTGCTGGCGGATACGGTCATCCCCTATTTCCCCCGCCTTTGGCGTCATTTTTGTTCGCACCGTCAGACACCCTCTTCGGGCCAAATCAGCGGCGCTGCGATCATTGCGGCAGACCATGTCGTCTATTTCTCCCATCCGATGTTCGAGATCTATCACCACTGGGCGCCGCGCTGGTGCAAAGCCCTGCTTCTCGATGGGATCGACCGGCTTTTGGGCGAACGTCTGGTCCGCCACAACGGGCCGTCCACTCTGCAGATTTCGCTCACCCAACAACCCGGGCGCTGCAATGTGCACCTGCTGCATTATATCCCCGAACGCCGCTGCGAAATGATCGATATCATCGAAGACGTGATTCCCCTGCACGACCTCGAGATTTCGCTGCGCGTCGATCGGCCGGTGCAGAGTGTGACCGCGGTTCCACAACAGCAAACGCTGGCATTTAAAAACAATGCGAAAAGAATCGAGTTTACCCTGCCGCGATTGAACGGCCATCAAATCGTGCAGGTGGCTTTTGAGGAGTCTGAGTGATGAAGGGTTCCGCCGCTGACCGCCAAATTCTCCTGCGACTGGCCGCTGAGGTGATGGAGATCGCCCGGCTGGACGAACAAAACGAACGCCGATCGCGCTGGGAGCGCCTCAACAGCCTGGAGGCAGAACGGCCATTGGTCTGGATCAATGAAATTCCCTGGCATGAATTGCAGGGCGATGAATTGCGCTGTACCTGTATCGACCCGTTCTGCCGCGACATAGAAAGCCGTCTGCGCACCACGCTCTACCTCTGGCGCCACATGCGCACCGATATGGTGGTGGATCCGGTTTTCTATACCCCGAAAATTTACAGCGACAGCGGCTTCGGCATTGCGGTGCACGCCCCGCGCGGCGTCAGCGAATACGGCCGCGGTTCGGATGACTATGTGCCGTTGATCCGCAGCGAGGCGGACATCGACAAAATCAAAATCCCGCAGATCGCTGCAGATCCGCAGGCGACTGAACGCATCGCTGCGCAGACCGCTGACTTGATCGGTTCGGTGCTGCCGGTGCAAAGCCGCGGTGTCACCCACATGTGGAATGCGCCGTGGGATGTGCTGATCACCTGGTGGGGTGTGACCGAGCTATTTATGGATATGGTCGAACGGCCCAATTTCGTTCACCTCGGCATCAGCCGGATGATGGATGCCCTGCTCGGCCGCCTCGATCAGCTGGAGGCGCTGGGATTGCTGGCAGCCGGCGATTACAACCACCGCGTCGGGTCGGGCGGATTGGGGATCACCCGGGAATTGCCGCAACCCGATTTCGACGGCATCCATGCGCGGCCGATCGATCAATGGGGCACCTCCACCGGACAGATTTTCAGCGACGTGTCGCCGGCCATGCACGACGAGTTTTGTCTGCAGCACGAGCTGCGCTGGCTGGAGCGCTTCGGCCTCAACGCCTATGGCTGTTGCGAGCCGCTGCATCACAAGGGTGAGATGCTGAAAAAAATACCCCGCCTGCGGCGGGTATCGATGAGCCGGTGGATTGATCTCGACAGAGGCGTCGAAACCATTGGCGATCGATGGACATTTTCCTACAAGCCCAATCCCGCCGTCTTTGCCGAAACCCGCTGGGATCCGGAACCGGCGCGACAGGAATTGCAGCGCATGCTGGAACGGACGCGCGGATGCCGGGTCGAAATCATCATGAAGGATATCACCACCTGCCGCAGCGATTCGCAGCGGCTGTGGGACTGGTGCCGAATGGCCACCGAGATGGCCGAATCGGTTGCTTGACAGAGGCAATCCATTACTCGACGATAAAGAGAACCAACCGGGAAAAAGGAGAAGCGGTGATGCAGAAATCCTGGTTCCGCGATTGTTTTCATCAGGTTCACATGGATTTTCACATACCCGAATTTCCGCCCGAGGCGCTGGATCGCCTCGATGTCGGGGCGTTTGTCGATCAATTGCAGCGCGCCGGGGTGGATCTGGTCGCGCTGTTTGCCAAATGCCATTTCGGCAACAGCTATTACCAGACCCGCGTCGGCCATATCCACCGGGCGCTGAAAGGCGATTTTCTCCTCGAAGCGGCGGGCGAGTGCCGGCGCCGCGGCATTCGCACCCTGGCCTACTATTCCCTGTGCGTCGACAAACACGCCTATGACGAGAATCCGGATTGGCGCTATCGGGACGAAACCGGCCAAACCTATGCCGGTGTCTTTGGCTCGGTTTGCATGAACACGCCATACAAAGACGAACTGGCCATGCCGCAGCTGGAAGAAATCGCCGCCGGCTATCCGGTGGACGGGTTTTTCATCGACATTCCCTTTCCCTGGGGCGCAAAGGATTATTTCTGTTTTTGTCCCTCTTGCCGCCGGCGCTGGAAGACCGAATACGGCATCGAAATCGATGCTAATCTGCCGGCAGTCGAACGCCAGCGCCTCAATATGCGAACAGCCGAATCGTGGCTGCTGCAGATCCGCGAACTCATCGACCGGCGCAATCCCGAATTGCTGATCTGCAGCAACATCGCCGGCACTGCGGCGGTCAATCGCCGCATCAAGGAACTGTGCGATATCGGCGTGTGGGAGAGCCAGCCCCGACCCGGCGACTATCTCGGCCACAGTCTGGCGACACGGCTGGGGCGCAACGATATTCTCGACGTCCAGGTGATGACCGTGCGATTTTATGAAGGCTGGGGGGATCTGTCGCTCAAGCCCGAGGCTCAACTCACCACCGAGTGCGCCGCCATCCTGGGCAACGGCATGCGCCCCTGCGTAGGCGACCAGGCCAATCTCGACGGCACCCTGCAGGAAGCGGTCTATGACGTGCTGGGCACGAGTTTTGCTTTTGTCTCCCGTTACCGTCCGCTTCTGGATCGGGCAACGACTGTGCCCCATACCGCGGTGCTGTTGCCGACCCCGGATGCGGAGCTGCCCTTTGTGGCCGGAGCGGGCGCTCGGGATCCCGAGTTGAACTGGAAGGAAATGCCGGCCGCCTGGCGCGGGGTGCACAAGATGCTGGTGGAGAGCCATATCCACACCGACCTCTTTTACAGCGCTCTGGAAACCGATTTGTCTCGCCATCCTCTGATCATCCTGCCCGAACCCGGCAGTTATTCGCACAAGACCCTGGAACAGCTGCGCGCCTATGTGGCCGGCGGCGGCAAGCTGCTGGCGGTGGGCGAATCGATTCTGCAGGACGGACGCGCGGTGTTGAGCGATGTGTTCGGCATTCGCTATATCGAACCTCTGGCGTTCAGCACGGCCAATTTCATCCCTGATGAGCGGGTCAAAGGCGAAACCGCCGATCTGGCGCTGCAGGTTCGCGGGCAGGTGTTCAAGGTGCTCGCCGACGGCGCGCAACCGCTGGCGCGGTTGGTCTATCCGGCCGGCGAGACCCAGCCGCCTGTCAAGGGATTCCGCCATCCCTGTCCGCCTCCGGCCCGCGGGGCATCGCCGTTCCCCTTTGCCACTCTCCACACCTATGGCCAGGGAACAGCCGTCTATATCGCCGCCTCGATTTTCGCCGTCTATTGGCGCACCAACCATCACTGGCTGCGGCAGTTTGTCGAGGCCGTCATCCGCTTTGTCGATCCCGAGCAGCCCGTGCAGATCGATGCCTCGGGCCGCATCGAGGCCAACCTGATGCGCTGCGATGACGATTTGCTGCTCAATCTGATTCATTATTCGCTCGGCCATCAGGGCGGACAAAATGCAATCGCCGGCATCGAGCGGATGGAGCCGGTGCACGAGATCCGCTGCCGGGTGAGATGCAACCGGGTGGATGCGGTGGTACTGGAGCCGGAGAATCAAGAGTTGCCTTTTGAGCACCGCGATGGTCTGTGCACGTTTGTCGTGCCGCGCATCGACCATCTGGCGGTGGTGCGGCTGAAAGGCGCGTTGCGCAATTCGCATAGCGAGTAAGGATTTTTCAAGAAATTGTTGTGCCGCGTTTCTCGTTTTCTCGTTCCCAGGCTCTGCAGCGCACAATCCGCATGTGGTACCGCCTTTAGGCGGGTTCTTTTATTTATCTCTTTCTCTGGTTTTCCTGTTCGCCGGCTTTATCACCAACCTGACTTTCGACTGTGGTGATCGGTAAAGGTTTTTTTACCTTTCGCATTATGCACTCTTTCCTTGTTCGCCTTCTGCTCCATCTTTCGCATTTGCAGCGTGGCACTTTTTTCTTTTTTTTCTTTTAACCCTCTTTCCCGCTTTGAATTTGGCACCTTTTAATTTTTTCCTTTTGCCTTTTTCCTTTTGCCTTTTTCCTTTTGCCTTTATCCTTTTTATTTCGCCTCCTCGGCCGCAAGAACGGCGGCCTGTGGGGTCGCGCTCCGCTCAATTTTATGATGTGGGTTATGCGGGGTGGGTCCATTAAGAAAGGTAAAAGGTAAAAGGCAAAAGGCAAAAAGTATTTTGCTAACTGGAACTCATCATTCACAAAGGGACAAACTCCGAAGTAGGGATGGCTGTGCTTGTTTTTGTAACATCAAGCGGAGCGCGATCGCCGAGTCCGCCGCTCTTGCGGACGAGGCAGCGCGCGAAGCCCGCGCAGGATCCCGGCCCCGCAACGCAAACAATCAAAAACGAACAATCTGAATCATTTCCCGCAATTCCCGGTCACGACACAGAAGCGGGGCCGGAGCCGGAGCGGCCCCAAAAAGCAAATGCAGGTGGAGATTGGTTGAGTGCAATCGCCTGCTTCGAGATCCTCAATCTCAAGAAATCGCGCGAAGCCCGCGCAGGATCCCGGCCCCGCAACGCAAACAATCAAAAACGAACAATCTGAATCATTTCCCGCAATTCCCGGTCACGACACAGAAGCGGGGCCGGAGCCGGAGCGGCCCCAAAAAGCAAATGCAGGTGGAGATTGGTTGAGTGCAATCGCCTGCTTCGAGATCCTCAATCTCAAGAAATCGCGCGAAGCCCGCGCAGGATCCCGGCCCCGCAACGCAAACAATCAAAAACGAACGATCTGAATCATTTCCCGCAATTCCCGGTCACGATACAGAAGCGGGGCCGGAGCCGGAGCGGCCCCAAAAAGCAAATGCAGGTGGAAATTGGATGAGCGCAATCGCCTGCTTCGAGATCCTCAATCTCAGGAAATCGCGCGGAGCCCGCGCAGGATCCCGGCCCCGCAACGCAAACAATCAAAAACGAACAATCTGAATCATTTCCCGCAATTCCCGGTCACGACACAGAAGCGGGGCCGGAGCCGGAGCGGCCCCAAAAAGCAAATGCAGGTGGAAATTGGATGAGCGCAATCGACTAGACTATTTCCGGTGCATGAGAGTGTGAGGCCAAGAATGACAAAAGCGCAGGAGAAAGAATATGAGTGCTGAGGAATGATCGTTCAAAGAAGATTCTGGGGAAAAGTTTTTTTTGACACGATGGTGGAGTCATCAAGGACGGCAACTATGATTTGATCGGCAAGATTCTGATTCTGGATCTTACTGGATCTATGGTCATAAGGATTCCCCTTTCGAGTTCAGCAGAATACTGCTGCAGGATTGGGATCAAATCATCTTTCAGAAATTTAGGCATAGTATTTTGCGCCCGAATTTGCACCACACTTGGGCCGCTTTCATGAGTAAGCGCCAGCATGATCCCAAAATCAAGATCGTGGGTGAAAACAATAAATCCATTCTCTCGGGCCCAATCCATAACCACGCGATCAGGCGCTGCCGGATCTCCGATCTCCAACCAGTGTTTTACACTCCAGCCTTCGGCTGTTAAGATACCAACCCATGCAGGACTCAAATTCATGTCGATCAGGATATTCATCTTGTCACCAAAGGGACTTCTACCTCCTCGACTCGCCACGCTGCATAGGCCAAAGACTCAGTGATATCCTCTTTTTCAAGATACGGATAGGCGCTAAGAATATCCTCATAGGTATATCCTGACGCAACAAGCCCCACAATCATCCCTGCAGTGACCCGAAGTCCTCTTATACAAGGCTTACCCCCCATCACTTCCGGATTCAGGGTAATTCGTGTAAATTTTGTCATGATGAGCTCCATGATCGGCTACTTGCGCTCCGGCGTTATCCGGGTTGGTCGTTCTATTGTTCAAGATAGCATAAAATACCAGCATTTTCAATAACTAATTGTATGCCCTAAATTCGGTGTTTCTCGTTCCCGGCTCTGCCTTGCGCGCGGTCTTGCACATTTTTTTTGTAATGGTGGCGAATTGCCACGAGCTTTAGCTCATCGACACGAAATCTGTCGCCCCCTGCGGGGGCTTGGGGGATTTGTCTCGCTTCCGGTTCCACGGGCTGACGCCCGTGGCTAAGATCTGTCGCCCGCTGCGCGGGCTGGATTGTCTCCGCCACCGCAGGGACAAGCCCTGCGGTGATGCAGCTTTGCCGGCTTCGCGTCCTGGTAGTCAATCCCCATCCCACTGGAGCAAGCCCCGTGGAGATTAAGGGAGAATTTCAATAAAATTCAGCGGAGCGCGATCGCCGAGTCCGCCGCTCTTGCGGACGAGGAAGCGCGCGGAGCCCGCGCAGGATCCCGGCCCCGCAACGCAAACAATCAAAAACGAACGATCTGAATCATTTCCCCCAATTCCCGGTCACGACACAGAAGCGGGGCCGGAGCCGGAGCGGCCCCAAAAAGCAAATGCAGGTGGAGATTGGATGAGCGCAATCGCCTGCTTCGAGATCCTCAATCTCAAGAAATCGCGCGGAGCCCGCGCAGGATCCCGGCCCCGCAACGCAAACAATCAAAAACGAACGATCTGAATCATTTCCCGCAATTCCTGGTCACGACACAGAAGCGGGGCCGGAGCCGGAGCGGCCCCAAAAAGCAAATGCAGGTGGAAATTGGATGAGCGCAATCGACTGCTTCGAGATCCTCAATCTCAGGAAATCGCGCGGAGCCCGCGCAGGATCCCGGCCCCGCAACGCAAACAATCAAAAACGAACGATCTGAATCATTTCCCCCAATTCCCGGTCACGACACAGAAGCGGGGCCGGAGCCGGAGCGGCCCCAAAAAAACAAATATCGATGACCGCTGGAAGAGCAGACTCAACTTTAACGAGAACCATCCCATCAGGAAATCGCGCAGAGCGGCCCCAAAAAGCAAATGCCAACCAACCCTGTAAGAGCCCAATCAACCATTTCAAAAGCAACCCCATCAAGAAATGGCAGTGATCAGGATTTTACAACAAGTTGCACCTCGATCGCCAGCTCGCCCTCTTTTCCCTGCCGTTCGATCACCAGCTGGTTCTGCATGTCGTCGCCGACCAGAGGCAGGAGCTGCAACCGCAGTGTGCAGTCTTTCGGCGCCTGCAGGATCAGGTGTCCGCGTTTGCCGCGAATGACGGCAGTGCGACCGTCGATGGTGACCGGCAGCCGGGTGTTCCACAGAAACTGAACCCCTTCTCCCTTGATCAATTCATAGCGGTCGCGGATCGTCAGCTGGTCCGGCGCATCCGATTCCCAGCTCCGTTGCCAATGTTTATAATAGGATTCCCAGCCCGGAGTGGCATCGATTTCGGCGTGAAATGCCTGCCCGTCGCCCTTGCCCCGGGGCTTGACATCGCTCATGATCGGATTGGCCGGGGCAGGCCGCTCGTCGATTCCCGTGGGCAACAGCATGTTGTGGCGCTGGGCCTGTTTGAGCAGCAGATGCAGTGGATTGCCGTAATCGCTGACACCGGGATCCATGGCAAAAGTGTCGCCGGCGAATTCGAGCACAAAACTGCCCTTGTCCTCATGGGTATGAGTGGCGCCGGCTTTGTTGCCCGGGATCAGCAACTTGACCGCTTGATCGCCGATCATGCGGGTGGATGCCATCAAACCGAGATCCGGCAGGTGCACAACGGGTTGGGTGACGGAGCAGGTCTGATTGCGCAGATGCTCTTCCTGCAGCCAGCTCAACAGGGCGGTGGGAATCTGATCGTTGCGGGCGACGTGGTTTTGCCAGATTTTTCCCCAGGCGCTGTTGGGCAGGGCGCTGGCCATCAACGCCAGCATTTGTTCATCCAGCACCGGTCTGGCATCGCAGATCGGAATGACATCCGCGGATTCATCGGTCGACAACAGCGCAGCGGCAAAGGCGGTGGTGCGGCGCATGGCAGGCGGCAGGATATCGTTCAGGGTTTTGCCGCGGCTGCGGGCATAGAGATACAGGCCCATGCCGCCGCGACCGGCAACCACCTGGAAATAGGTCGGCCCCTCTTCATAGCCGCCATCCGGTAAAATGACGCGCTCCAGGCTTTCCGTCAGCTCGCGATAGGCGTATTCGACCCGCTGGCCAGCGCGCGGAAAGGATTTTTCCAGCGCCAGAGCCCCGGCGATGCGGCCCTGACTGAACCAGGCGAGCTGATTGGTGTGGTGAATATAGTCGTATTTCCACGAGACCCAATCGATGGTGGCCATGACTTCTTCGGCCATCCGGCGCAGAATCCATTCGCGGCCCAACCAGGTCAAACAGTCGCCGGCCAGGTCGAGCACCAGGGCCGCCTCAAAGGCGTACTGCGACTGGGCAAAGGCGCGGTGGTTCCAGATGCTGCCGGGGAAATTTTCCGTCATGCCCTCCTTCCAGCTCGGACAGGCGGCGATGGAGAGCATGTGGCGCGCGGCCAGGCGCAAAAGCCGGGAATCCTCGAGCACCAGACCGGCAAGCGCCAGCTGGTAGCTGGTTCCCGGGCCGGTGGAGAGCAGGCGGCGGTGATCGCGGGTGCGGTTCCAGCGAAAATTGTCGCGGCCGACGTATTCACCGATCTGTTTTTCCGGCTCGTTTTGGCCCTCGATTTCGGCGATTTCGAGAAAAGGTGAAGAGCCGGTCTTTGCCAGCAGCCGTTTATGGGCCTGGCGCAGTGCGATCAGCTCCTGAGCGGAGATCAGGAATCCGTACCGCGGTGTAAAACCGATTTCTGCTGAATCGGGAACCAGATAGCCTTCCCATTGCGAATCAAAGTGGGAATACTGCGCCAGAACCGCGGGCAACCTTTCAGAATTCTGCAGGCCGATCCAGTTGAACCAGCCGTGCTGAATGCCGGTGTGATCGCTATCGATTTTCAGCGTCAGGGTATGCAACCGGGATGCATTTTCAAGGTCTAAAAGATATTCCTGCATGCCTTCGCTGCCGGCATTTTCGCTGGCGCTGCGCAGGCCGAGGTCAGTTCGAGCGGTGATGGTCAATCGAGCTCCCCGGGGAAGGGTTGCTGAAACCAGCAGATAGTCGTAATCGCTGCAGTCGAGATCGCACGACCGCGACATCTCGAGGGCAGGCCCGGTTTGCGGCAGTCTTTGCCATTCGTATGCCGCCCAACACCAGTTCTGCCAGACTTTTAGCCCTCGTTCGCTGGCCGGCACAACTTGCCATTCCGCCAAACCGGAGAGTGTGGGATCCCAGAACGGTTCGATAATCGCTTCGGCGGCGTTGATCGGCATGAGATGGGCGGAGGTGCGAAAATTGTCCGGCATGACGTCCAGCACCGGGTCAGCCGCAAGCACAGCCGGCAGCAACAGCAGCAACAGCCAAATTTTGTTGTTCATCAGCAAGATTCTCCGGATCAAGAGTCGAACATTTTAATGAGGAGACCGGCACAATTTTCAGCCTTATTCCGGCAGCAAGTGAAAACCCCCGGGAGCTCGGCCGTCTCCGGGGGTTTCATCTCTAAAAATCAGGCAATCGAACACGATGTGCGGTATGGACCGCCTGCCGATCAGCGCTCCAAAAATCGCTCTTCGAAAGTCGGTTTTTGGCCGGCCATCTTGAGAAAAATATCGAGAGGCACGAGTTCAAACTCGGCCGGCAGTTTGTCGAGAATGGACTTGACCCGGGTGATGTCGCTCCACTGCCGCACATGCATGAGCAAAAAGTAGGGACGCTCGGCATTGATGGCCGCCAGTTCGAGCAGATCGGCGACGGCATCGGCTTCCGGCCGGCTGGGAGAGAGGTAGTAATCGAAGGACAACAACGGTCGGCCGTCTTTAGCCGTGAAGGTGTAAGATGGTGCATAGCCGTTGGCAAAACCGATGGCGCCGGGCATGCGCTCGTAATAGGTGTTCACCACTTCACGGGTCAGATCCGAATTGCCTTCGACAGTGGCGCCCTCGGAGTAATCCATGATCTCGAAAACGTTGAGATCGAGTTTCTGCATGAGATCGTAGGCAATGTCGACGATTTGCGGGAGATAGTGCGGCGGGATGGCTTTCGGATACATATAGCCGGGGCCGCCCAGCGAGCCGATGAAATAGTCGTTGGGTGTGGCTTGCGAATAGAAATATTCCATCATCGCCGGCGCCAGCCAGGACCAGTTCATGGTCACCTCCCAGGCATAGGGGATCTCGCCGCGACCGGGCTGCGTCCAGGCGCCAAGGCCGAGACAATCGGTCTGGATGCAGGAGATATAGACTTTTTTCTTCGGCTTGTAGGTCTTGCCCGGCACCAGGTTGTGGTTGTTTTTAAAGACAAAACCGGGCGATGCAGGCACCTGGCTGCTGAAACTCATATTCGGCAGGGTGTGCAGGCCCTCGACGCGGAGCGCATAGCTGGAGGTCAGTTTGACGTGATCGCGCTCTTTATCTTTTTTGTAGGAATGCCAGCCAAAAACATAGGAGAGGGGTTTCATGTCTGCCAGCAAGCGGTTGGCCAGGGCATATTCTTCGCTGTCGGTTTCTTTTGTGGAGAGGTCGTTGAAAAAGGCTTTTTTGGTGATGCCCCAGTCAGCCACACCGGGTTTCATGATGGTGCCGTGCTCGCCGCCCATCCAGACGATATACTCTTTGCTGCATCGATCCCAGTACTGATCGATCGCCCAGCTGTAGATCTGCGCATCCGTTTGGCCGGTGAATTTGCCGCGAAAATCCTCGACCAGGGGCACTCCCAATTTTTCAACCAGCGGGATCAATTCTTCTGACACCACCACCGCCTGTTCCAGTCCGGCCACAGTAAAGGCGACGATCAGCGAGGTGCGCACCTCCTTGTCCCAGACCACATAGCCCTTGATCGCATTGCGAAAAGTATTGAGCGCCTGTTCGGCGTTTCTCAGCTTGGTAAAAGTATAATGGCGCTCGTTCTGGAGGAAATCAAAAACGTTGGGGGTAAAGCGAAAATCCCAGGTCTTGGGATAGATGAAATAGAGATTCGGTCCCTCGGCATTGGCCAGGCCCTGCAGCGAAATCAACATGGCCTGCTCGGGCAGCTTGCTGTCGATTGCCCAGTCATCCTCAAGCTCCATGGTCCAGGCAATGCGGCTGCCGGTGCGTTTCAGCACGTATTGGATCGGCGGACCGCTTTTGCGGCTGGTGCGGTTGATGGTGTAGGTGAGGATATCCTCTTGCGGCGACAGGGTATAGGTATGCTGAACCTGGACCGGAACCGCGCCCTGCGAGCCGCGCAGGGGGAAACTCTCATCGACCACAAGCTTTAGGTCCTTTTGCTGCCAGGAGGCTTTGAGGCTCCGTTTGGCTCCCACCGGCATCATCAGACCCATAAAGACATTGGTGGGGAAAACACGATCGGCGATCACCTGTTCCACTGCTTTATCGGTTTTGAGGAGGAGAGTGTCGTTGAAACTGCGCCCACGCCCCCATTGCTGGATCAAGCGGATTTCATCAGCATTGAGCTGAAAATCGAGCTGCAGGGTGCCGTAGAGATCGATCTCGCTGCTTTTTTGCGGTACCAGCGTCCAATTGCCCTGCAAAGAATTGTGGTCCTGGGCAGCCAATGATAACGAAATCAAGAGCAGCAGAGCACACATAATGCTGATATGGATTGTTTTCATTTTACCTCCTTGTTGGATTCTCGGTTCGAACTTTAAACAATACGGCTTTTTGCCGTGCGATTCAAGCATTTTATGCCTGTGCACTCTGCGGCGCCAGGCAAATGGTGCAAAAGGTTTGGGACCTGTCAGTTGATCGACACACAAGATGAGGTGACCGCGAAGATAGAGACAATTCGCAAAAAAAACCTTGTATCTAGTGATTAATTTTCTATATTTGATAACGTGTCAGGGATATCGCATTTCACAACAGGGGCCTAGCACACGATCGTCATAACATTGGACGGTCCTCTCCCGGGGGAGTCAAACAATTATAAGAATGTAAAATGGTTGTGTATTTTTATCGGTTTTGTTCATCACCGAACGTGTTGTTTATTTGAGGAATATTTGCGCGGTTTGTTTTGTAGTAAGTATAAATACTTTTTTCTGTCGGTGGGGAACGATTAATCTAACGAGGAGGAGAACAATGACGACTTATCGAATCAGCTCGATTGAGGGAATCGGGACGACTTATGAACAGAAATTGCGTGCAGTGGGAGTGCGCAGTGTCGCCAATCTGCTGAAAAAAGGCGCCACCCGCAAAGATCGCAAGGAATTGGCGGAGAAATCGGGTGTCGACGAAACTTTGATCCTGAAATGGGTCAATATGGCGGATCTTTATCGCGTCAAAGGCATCGGCAGTGAATATGCCGAATTGTTGGAAAAAGCGGGCGTCGACACAGTAAAAGAATTGCGCAACCGGGTGCCGGCAAATCTGCATGCCAAAATGGTGGAAGTGAACAGCAAGGGAAGAGCACTGGTTCGCCAGTTGCCGAGCTTGTCGATGGTTACACGCTGGGTCGAAGCGGCAAAAAAACTGGATCCTATGGTGACTTATTGATCGCCTGAAACCTCGAATCCATTCAAAAAAAGGAGATTAAAATGGGGTTATTTGATTTCATCAAGAATGTGGGGGCCAATGTCTTCGGTGCAGGCAAAGAAGAAGCAAAAGCAATCGAAGAAATGCTCAACAAAGATCTGGCTGGGAAAATCACCAATCTGAAAGCCGATTTTAAAGACGGTGTCGTCACATTGAGCGGTGTATGCGATTCGATCGCCACCCGCGAAAAAGCCATCCTGCTGGCTGGCAATGTCAAAGGCGTGGCGAAAGTGGTCGCCGACAATCTTACAGCCCCTGCTACTGACAAAGAGCAGGTGCTCGATTATTACGAAGTCAAACCGGGTGATTCTCTTTCCAAGATTGCCAAAAAATACTATGGCAATGCGATGAAATACCCTGTTATTTTCGAAGCCAACCGCGAAGTGATCAAAAATCCGGATCTGATCTACCCCGGACAGAAGCTGCGCATCCCCAAGATCTAAGGCAAATAGGATCCAAATAACGACGGGTGGTTCCACAAGGGATCACCCGTTTTTTTATTGCAGGCCACTCTTGTTCGTGATCGGAGCTGAAAGCCGCAGGTCAATAATAGCGTTGCAGAAGAACTCGCGTCGTTTCGGCCAGCGTCAACAGCAGAGTCAGAACGATGGCCGGTTTGGCAGCCGTGTTCCAGGCGAAGTTGGGTCGGCCGACTCTGCGGTTTTGCCACAAGAGCCAGAACATCGGCGCGACCGGAATGAGATACCGGCCTTGCATGCCGACGACCTGCAGAGAGCCCACCGGTGAACAGACCAGATAGAGCGCCAGCAGGGTCTGTAAGGTCAGTCCGGCGATAATCAGCGCCATAATCCCCTTTTGGCGCCCTGAAACGGTAGCGCCGCGTTCCAGCACAGCCACTCCCACCAACATAAACAAATAGGTAAGGATGACATGCCGGGGCAATACCGTATCCAGCCATCCCAATTGCCCGATATGCGAACGCAGATAGAAACCTTTATAATTCCAGAGCGAAAAGGCCACCGCCTTGAGAAACTGGAGGGGATTGTGCAGCACCAACTGCAGTTGATCCGGGTATGAGGCAAACGGTTCGAACCAGTTCAGGTTGGCTCTGATGAGCCGGTTCCAAAAGAGAGCCAGGCCATAACCTGAGGTGAATAAAAACAGTGCAGTCGGGATGTAGAAACGACGCGATGGCATTTTGTCGACGGGCAAGAGCAAAAAAATCAGAGAAAAGATCGCGTATCCCGGTTTTGAGCACGCCAAAGCCATCAGCAAAAGCGCGATGACCAGCAGATCTTGGTGCGCAAGGCGGCCGGGTGTTCGGGCCCGGTTGAGAACAAAAGCCAGTGCCAAAAAAACCAGACTGTTGATCACGGCATCCTGATTCAACGAGGCGCCGAGAAAGAGGCTCATGGGCATCAAAGCGACGATCAGCAGAATCCAACGCCCTGCAGGCATCAGCCGCAAAGCAGCGTGAATCATGATCAACCAGAAAATCAAATTGCACCAGCGACTGAAATACATCAACAACAAGGGAGAGGCACCGCAGCTTTTACCGATGAAAATACCGATGATTTGCGGCAGGTAAGCAAGTGGTGGATAGATCACATGGGTCGGAAAAGCGTGAAAGGCCTTTTTTTCGGGTTCGAGGGGAAGCGAGAGATAGTGCCAAACCCGCGTCAGCTCCTGACGCGCACCCCACGAATCATAGCGCATTCCGGGATTGACCTGTTCGATCGTTTCGATGGCGCTGATCGGAAGCGAGTCGCCCTGGGTGTTATCAAAATCGACGGGAAAGAACCGGCCCTCTGACAACTGATAGGCCCGGCAAAAATGGCGGTCTTCGTCCGGTGCCTGAAACGGCGGTGTGATGATCGACCAGACCATGCCGAAGATGATGCCAAAGAAAAGGAACAGGCGTGGTGGTGTCAGACAGTTGTGAATCCGGGTCCCCCACACCTGTGGGCAATCAGTTTTTCTATCCGCCATACTAAACCGGTATCTCACGATTTGAATCATTCACGAGTGCGAACGGCGACTGTTGTCAGGGCGCGCTGCTGTCTAAACCGCAGGTGGTGTTGATCATCTCGGCGCAGGCTCTGTCAGAAGGATGCCGGCAGCTCTTTGCCGTCCTTTTGCCGCCAATAGGGCACCCAGACCAGACCAAAACCATCGAGCTGGATATCGGTTTTGCGCGGCCGCAGATCAAAGGATTCCAGCGGTTCTTTCAGCGCATCGAAGCGGTCTGCACCGCTCTCGAGTTCCTGCTGGAATTCGTTTTCCAGTTCCTGCAATTCCAGCTGCAGGCGAGCGAGATTTTCTTCCGCCTGTTTGACATCTGTTGCTTCTTTGGAAGCTCGGCCGGCGTTTTTGATCGCCGTACCCGCCCTGCTGACCGAAGTCTTGCTCAGCCGTTTGCGCCCAAGAAAAGCGCCGAGCACGGTGCTGCCAATTGAAATTGCCGACTGCAATTTCTGTTGCTGCGCTTGATTCTTTTCGCGGTCCACTCGCTCTTCCGCTGTTTGAATTTTGCTTTTCAAACGGTCGATTTTCACGCCGTACTTTTTGCGCAGCTCATCGCTCCACTGATCCCGGCCTTCGCGCGCGACCTGCGCAAGGCGGATACGAAAATCGCGTTCATCTTCCTGCGGCAGCGAGTAGGCGTTCAGACGGTTGTTCTTGAACAGCGTCAGGCGGGCAGTGCGATACAGATGTTCTGCTGCGTCGTTGCGCCAGGCTGTATGGTTTTTCGCGATCGCAGCTGCAGACGGCAGCGGCGCATAGTCAGCACTGCTTTCGCCCTGATTTTGCATGTCTTCAGCCACCCACTCCACTCTCTGTGCCAATGTCCAGTCTATGGGCACCGGCCCTTCGCGCAATTCCGCCGCCAGCTGCGTCGCTTGCACATGGTCGACTTTTTTGCTCTGGTCAAAATAGTGCACCCTCGCCTGTGTCCACAAAAGCGGCTGATAGACCAACACGGCGTCGGCAGGCTTTTGTTTGCGGACCGGCAGATAAAGGGGAGCGATTTCAGGCGGCAGAGCTGGAGGGGTGCCGGCGTCGTTGCGAACCGCTTTTTGCGGAGCGGGAACCGCGGTTTCCCGGCTGGGCCGCAACTGCTTGATCTGATTGCGGGTCAGGGGACCGCAAAGATAAGAGAGCGCCCACCGCGTGTTAAAGAGCACCGGCGCCGATTCGTGCACGTTGTGCAACAAAAAAACACGCTTGTTCAATCCGGAGATCATGCGGCCGAGTTGGGCGCGGTCGAGGTTCGGATTGGCGGCGGTCATCAGCCCGTCCAGCAAACGGTCGCGATCGCGCTCGGTCTGCAGGCGGCCGATCATCCAGGTCCCGGTGTTGGACAGCGCTTTATAGTCGAGATCGACAGGATTCTGGGTTGCCAGCACCACCCCAAGGCCGAAAGCGCGCGCCTGTTTGAGCAGAGTCAACAGCGGCGCTTTGGCCGGCGGATTGCTGATCGGCGGCAAATAGCCAAAGATCTCGTCGAAGTAGAGCATGGCGCGCAGACTGCCGGTGCCCGGCTGACGGCGGACCCAGCCGATGATCTGGGTGAGCAACAAAGAGACGAAAAACATGCGCTCGCTGTCCGACAGATGAGCGATGGAAAATATCGCTACGCGCGGCTTGCCGGTTTCACTGTAGAGCAGACGGTCGACGTTCAGCGGTTCACCCTCCAACCAGGCGCTGAATCCCGGTGCAGCCAGGAGATTGTTGAGCGCCATGGCCAGCTGAAAACGCTCCTTGCTGGGATAGAACGATTCCATTTCAAAGACGCCGATCCGCTTGAGAGGAGGCGTCTGCACCGCCTGGATCAATGCCGCCAGATCGAGGGTCTTGCCGGCCGACCAATAGTGTTCGAACAATGATGAAAGCAGAATGTGCTCGCGGCTTTGAATCGGGTCGGCATCCGTGCCGATCAGACCGAGCAAAGAAGTGACGGTGACCGAAATGCGTTCGCGATAGAGATCAACGTCTTCCCGCTCTTCTGCAGCCGGCGCATCGAATGAGTGCAGGATGGAAATCGATGCCCCGGCGCTGCTGCCCGGAGTGAACAGAGTGAATTCGGCCGCCTCGCGCAATCGGTGAATCCGCTCGCCGTCCTGTCCCCATTCGGCCAGCCCTTTCTGCCATTGTGCCGCCTGCTGGTCGGCATATTCGGCCGGAGAAAGATTCTTCTTGCTTGCCTCAGCCGGATCGATCCACGGCAGAAAATCGGTACCGCGCAGCTCCGGAAAAGTCAGCAGCAGGTTGCCCATATCCCCCTTGGGATCGATGATGATCGCGGGGATGCCGTCGATCGCCGCCTCTTCCAACAGGCAGATGCAAAGACCGGTCTTGCCGCTGCCGGTCATGCCGACACAGACCGCATGGGTGGTCAAATCCTTGGAATCGTAGAGCAACAGACGGTCTGTAACTGCCTGGGATTTGCTGTCCACCTCTTTGCCAAGATAGAACGATCCCAATTTTTCATAATTTTCCATGATTGCCTTCCGTATTTGATGGGTCAAGGAAACGGACGGAAGGCGCCAACAGCTTGGCCACCCGTCCGTTCGCCTTTCTCTGCATGGTGATCATCGATTCAAGGCCTGGTCAAATAGCGCTCCTTGAATGTCGGCTTTTTGCCGGCCAGATGGAGAAAAACGTCCAGCGGCACCAACTGGAACTCGGGTCCCAATCGATCGAGAATGCTCTTGACCCGTTTGACGTCGCTCGCTTCGCGCACGTGCATAAGGAGAAAATAGGGCCGGTCCGAGTTGATCGCTGCGAGTTCATGCAAATCGGCCACTGCGTCGGTTTCGGTGCGCGTTGGCGACAGATAGTAGTCATAGGAAATGAATGGCCGGCCATCGCGATGGCTAAAGGTATAGGACGGCGCGTAACCGTTGACAAAACCGATCGCCCCGGGCATGGCGTCATAATAGAAATCGACGATTTCTTTGGGCAGATCGCTGTTGCCCTCGACTGTGGCTCCCTCGGAATAATCCATGGTCTCAAAAACCTTGAGATCGAGTTTTTGCATCAGCTCATAGGCGCGAGTGAGCAGAGTGGGCATGAATTTGGGCGGTACGGCTTTGGGGTACATATAGCCTGGTCCGGAGAGACAGCCGATAAAATAATCGTTCGGCGTGGCCTGACTGTACCAAAATTCGATCACCGCCGGCGCCAGCCAGTGATAGTTCATGATCACTTCCCAGGCATAGGGAATCTCGCCGCGCCCGGGTTTGGTCCAGGCGCCGATGCCCAGACCATCGGTTTGTACGCAGGTGATATAGACCTTTTTTTCCACTTTGTAGGTGCTGTCCGGCCGCAGATGGTGGTTGTTGCGGAATTGGAAGCCGGGAGTCGCCGGCACCTGGCTGTTAAAGCTCATGTTGGGCAGCGTATGCAAGCCTTCCACGGTATGGCCGAAATTGGAAGTCAATTTGACATGGTCGCGCTCTTTGTCTTTTTTGTAAGAGTGCCACCCCATCACCAGCGACATCGGCGTCATCTCGCCAAGCAGCTTGCGCGCCAAACCGTATTCCAGGGTGTCGCTCTCGACACTGGAGAGGTCATTGAAAAAGGCTTTTTTGTAGATTCCCCAATCGGCCACGCCGGGTTTCATCACATCGCCGTACTCGCCGCCGAGCCAGATGATCAGCTCCTTGTTGCAGCGCGGCCAGTAGCGATCGTAGGCCCAGGAATAGATCTCGTAATCGGATTTGCCGACAAAAATGTTGCGCAGATCCTCGACCTTTTTCAAGCCGGCTTTTTCCGCCAACGGAATCAACCGCGGGCTCACCACCACCGCCCGCTCCAAACCCGCCGCCGTAAAGGCAACGATCAGCGACGTGCGCACCTGCGGATCCCATACCACATAGCCTTGTACGCGATCTTTGAGCCGATCGATCGCTTCTTCTTTGCTGTTCAGCCGGGTAAAGGTATAGTGGCGTTCATTGTGATAAAAATCATAGATCGCCGGGGTATAGTTGAAAGCCCAATTCGGCGGATAGATGAAATAAAGAGTCGGACCCTGGCTGTTGGCGACTCCCTGCAAGCTGATCAAAAAGGCATTCTCATCCAGTTTGCCCTCGACCTGCCACTCATCAGCCAGCTGCATGACAAACGCTTCCCGTGTGCCTTTGCGCTTCAGCACATATTCGATCGGCGCGGCATCGGGACGGGTCGAGCGGTCGATGCGGTAGCGCAGAATCCCGGTTTGCGGGTTGAGCTGATAGCGGTGCTTTGAGCTGACCGTGCGAAGGCCTTGTGATCCGCGCAGAGGGTAATCGGAATCGAGAGTCAGGGTGTTGCCGTCGGCAGACCAGTAGGCTTTGATCTTGCGCTCAGTGCCGGGATTCAGAGCGATTCCCATGAACACATTGGTCGGCCAGACCCGATCGCGAAAAGCGAGACGGTTGGTCGAGCCGTCCGCCTTGAGGTTCAAAGTATCGGCAAAGGATCTGTTGCCGCCCCATTTCTCAATCACGGTGACGCGGTCGCCCGCGAGTGTAAAAGACAGTTCGAGCGATCCGTACAGATCGATCTCCGTGCTCTTTTGCGGCACCAGCACCCACTCGCCGTTAAAAGCAGAGTTGCCGGCAGCCAAAACGGATGTTGCCACAAAAAACCATAACCATGTACGCAAAACAATTGATTTCATCGTATCCTATCCTCCATCAAGCAAGATTGAATTTTTAAATGCGCGCCCTGGTATCCGGTCTGCCGACCGGATACTGAAATACGAGCAAACCGAATCCGACCAACATGGATCCATACTCACTGGTGTCCGGTCGAATGACAGGACACCAGTGATCTATACTATATGACAAATTAAAAAGGATTTCAAGAACATTTTCATCGATTCGGGCGTGAAAGAACAATGGGGGCAAAAAAAGTCTTGCATGGATTGATCAGTTCTGTTAATGTAAAAGAGCCGGAATGAGCGACTGAATTTGCCGCAATCCTGATCATTTCGGTAGGTTGAACCGGGGGGCAGATGATTTTGGGACATGGGGGGTTAGAGGATCAGACAGGAATGTTCTTGGCAAGGAGAAGAGCCCCTAAATGAAAGCACGGCAAATCTTGGCAATTGTTTTGTTCGCTTGTTCGTTGTCTGCGAGTGCAACTTCTTTTCATCTGTTCATCACCGGCGATGTTCAAGGGCTGATCAGTTGCGATCAATCTGAATCGCATGGCGATCTGTTGTCGATCGAAAAAACCCTGGCGGCTGAAAGAGCCGCCCTTGCCGATGAGGCGACCCTTGTTCTCGATACCGGCGACGTGCTGGCCTATCACTATCTGGCGCGGGTCGACAGCGGGCGCACCGTTTTTTCCCTGCTGCAGCGGGCCGGCTACGACGCGGGAGTGGTGGGCAACCTCGATTTCAGCTATGGCCATGAGATGCTGCATCATTTTGCCCGCCAGCCGCAAAGACCGCGCCTGTTGGCGGCAAATCTTTTTCTCAACGACAGCACTTACCTGCCGCCTTTCAGTGTGATCGAAAAACAAGGTGTGCGCTTTGGTGTGATCGGCCTCATCGATCCATCCTATCGGCAGACTGTTGCCGCGCAAAATCTCGGCAAGCTGACCCTTGCAGAGCCTGCCAAGGTTGTACAAAATCTGGCGGATTCTTTGCGAATGCAGTGCGACATCCTGGTCGCGCTGACCCACCTGGAGACCTCAAAGTGCCTGGAACTGGCGCACAAAATCACCGGCATCGATGTGTGGATCGCCAAGCCCGGTTCATTGACCGACTATCTTTATCAGGTTTCCGCTCAGAATGGCGAATTGCGCGGCGTCGTGATCACGGCGCCGGTGAAAGCCATGCACATCGGTCGCCTGAGCGGTGCCTTGGATCAAAGCGGCCGACTGCAAGATGTTCAGTATCAGTCCCTGGCGTTGCAGCAAGCCGAAGATGCGCAATCGAGTGAGATCTATCGCCGGCTGGACCAGGAGTATATCGCCCGCTTTCAACATCAATGGGGTTTTTCGCCGGATGAACCGCTGATCTCGCAGGACAAACCGATTCCTGAGGACGAGGTGGTGCGATCCCTGCTGGCCGTCCTTTTGCAGCGCATGCGCGCCGAGATCGCCATCATCAATCGAGGATTTTTTCGCTTTGACGCCACTGACCTGCAGAACACCCTGACCGCACGGGATATCGACAAAATTTTCTGGTCCTACGACCAGGTCGCCCTTGTGCAGATGAGCGGCAAACAGATCAAAGCCTTGAACGCACAATCGAAAACCTATGCCAGGGATGTGCGCGAGCACCTGTACGCCTTGTCCATGCAAAGCTCAGACAAAGGGCTGTCTGCCGATTGGAAGATCAACTCGCGCGACTTTCAAAACGATGAACCTTATCGGGTTGCCACCAGCAAATTTTTGGCTGAAGGCGGCGACAATTACGGCATTTTCACGACCAGTCAGCGGAAAATGCGTTTTACCGGCACCTATCCGCTCAAAGCAGATGAGAGTGTCGGCAAAGAATGGTCGATCAGCGGGCTTTATCTCACAGAGCTGGTCCCGCTCAAGAAACACGGAGAAACCATTGATTTGTCGGACTGGGTGACCAATCACCCTTCCCTGAATCGGCCTCTTTGGCGCTTAAAGATCGATCGTTTGGATCTGGGACTGAAAAAAATCGCCATCGCCAACCATACCCGCCTGACCGGGGCGAAAGAATCGCGCATCAAGTCCACAACCCGCGGGGCCGACTCATTCGCCGCACATGCCATTTTGCGTCTGCTGCGAGAATCGAGCAAAATGCGCTGGGAAAACAGCGGCACGTATCGCTATGATCTGACCCGTATCGCCGCTCAGGGTGATCTCGCATCCCTGTCAACCCTGGAAACCAATATTGAATTCGAGTCGGTCATGGATTTCCACCTGACCCGATCGCGCGCTCACAACCCGTTTGCCAGCTTGCGCTTCGACACCAATCACAAATTCATCCAACAAGATCTCTATGCTTCGGTGGGCTACAGTTCGATCGGCAAAAACAACAACACCCTGCGTCTCGGTTTTTTGGCCAAAACCGACCTGGTAAAAAGCGTGACCAACAGCGGATTTGAAATGACTGCGCGGTTGCGAATTCCCATCGCCAACTTTTATCTCGATCCGCAAGTGCGCAGCCGCTATCTGTTCAGCAACAGCACCACCCTGGCGGACGATGAACGCTTTTCCTTTGAATTGACCGAGGGGATCCAGGTACCGCTGACGCAAAACATCAAACTCACCCCCCGGCTAGATGTCTTTGTCTATCTGCCGCACGGACACTCTGCCTATGCGCGAAATGTGCAATACTCGGTTAATTTGCGTTTTGCGCGGGATTGGAAATTTCAGTATCAGCGGTGGTAAAAGACAGCGTACCTGAAGAGCAGAGTTCAAATCATTCTGACGTAAAAAAAGTACCTGCAGAAAACAACAGTCTCGACGATCGGAAACTACAGCCTTTGTATATCTGATCTCTATTTGATCAACTGCATTCGCCGCGTTCGGGAAAAATCGGGGTGCTCGAGACGATAAAAATAGATCCCGGAAGGCACGGCAACTCCCCTTTCATCCAGGCCGTCCCAGGAAAAACCATGGCGGCCGGCCGGCAAATCCGCTGCGACCAACACGCGCACCGGCTGGCCGATCAAATTGAATATCGTCAGCTCGATCGGCCCGGAAAGGGCAAGAGCAAATTCAATGGTGGTGTGTGGATTGAACGGATTGGGATAATTGGCTTCCAGTTTGAACTCCAGAGGCATTGCAGAAACCGATCGATCGTGAACCGACGTCGGCTTTGCTCTCTTCAACTCGATGGTACCGTTGCCCTTTTTAAGACCGGAGAGGGTATATTGAATCGACATGGCACTGTCGCTGTGGGTGCCGTTGAGAGCAACATTCACCCCATAACCTGCCAGCCCGCCGTTGACCTGAGTGGCGCTGAAGAGAATCATGCCGGTAATCGGCGACGGAATGGTCAACTGCGCCAATCCCATTTCGCGATCCAAAACCCCGGTGGTGTTCAAACGCAAAGTATCGGCATAGCCAAAGACGCCAAAGGTCTTGATAAAGACCTGAAAGGTATCGGAATCGCTTTTTCCGCTGATTTCGGCGTCGATGGGGCCGGTGGTGCCTGCGGTTTGGTTGTTCCAGGAGCCCACCCAACTGCCGACATAAAGGCTCCAGTTCTGTGCCCGGGACGGCACAGCAGCCAGAATCACCAAAAAAATCAAAAAGTTCCAACCTGCTTTCATGATCCGTTTTTTCTCTCTCGATTTGTTATCTGAACCTTTTCCCAATCCGCTACCGCCCTGTCTCGCTAACGTGCTTAATTCATAAAACACTGTCAGCCAAACGGCTATTCCTTAAGCCTGTATGCATCGGGACAAAAAAAAGGGCAGGCCGAGCGGCCTGCCCTTTCTGTCGAACCAGACAGAATCAGGATGCACTTTGATCGATCTTTTGGCAAAGGCCGCGCAGGGTCGTGCGAACCGTCTGGCGCGGATCTTTATCAGCTTGTTCCTTGATGGCCTGGAAGCCCTTCGCATCGCCCTGTTCATAGAGAGCCATGGCGGCGAGAATGCGCGCCTGATAGGAATCGTCATTCTTCATCATTTCGATCAGCGGATCAACCGCCTGCGGCAAACAGTGCTTGCACAGCGCTTTGGCAGCCTTGGTGCGGGTAGACAATTCCGGATCCTGCAGGTCTTTCAACAAATTTTGATCTTTCTCGCTCAACTGGGATGCAGCTTCGTTGGTGTTCACGCTGGCAAAAGCGGTGAGAGCAACTGCAAAGAGCGACAGCAAAAGGAAAGATAAAAATGCACTGCGTTTCATTTTGATCTCCTCATGTTTCCTGATGTTAGCCCGACATCCCCTGTTCCAACTGTTGGATAGCAGTGAATATCGTGGTTATCCTTTCTTTACGATAACACCTCAAGCAAGAGGCATGCCAGGAGTTGCTGAAAACATGCGGAGAAAATTTCCGGCTTTAGTCCTTAAAATTCAATTTCTTAAAAATCTTCTGTGCGGCGGGAGTCATGAGGATTGGGCAGGTGGACCTGGTACGATTCCCCCACCCCGGTACAAAATGTACCACTGCGCTCGCCCCGGGAAAGTCGAAGCGAGCGCAGAAGCAGCAGAGGGCGTCAAGCGGTCTTTGATGTCCACATCAACAGCGGTTCCATCAAACAACCTTGCAGGTGAGTCCCAGAGTTTCGCCCAGCAATTTCAGGCTTTCGATATGATCGCCATAGACAAAAACCGCGTGTTCCCTGGAGATCAGCTCAACGAACCCGGGCAGGTCGTCGAATTCGAGCAAGGCGGAAGATTCGCAGTGCGGCATTCCGGCATGCCGGGTGGTTTCGAGGACCCGGGCGCGACCGAGCAGGAACCGCTGCCCGTCGAAATAGAGTTCAGCGGCGGTCAAGGGCCGGCCGGCGACGAGTTCGGCATCGATTCCGCACCCCAGGCCATCGCGTTTGATTTCATAGGTACCGCCCCAATCGTTGAGCACAACGCTGCCGCCGGGGGTCATTTCCGGCGAGATCACACCGATATAGCCGCAATGCGCCAGGCGGGCGATGTTGGGCCAGCGTTTGCGGGCATAGCGCCGCGCATTGGGCGACAGCGGGTCACCAAAGTGATCGGTCAACGCACCGACATAGGAGACCGGATAGAGATTGGACATCATGGCTGCCTCGTCGGTAAAGAATGAGGTTAAAACCATGGTCATCATGGCGGCAAAGTCACCATCGCATGCGGCGATATAGCCGTCTTCGCGCAACAGGCATTGCGCCAGGCAAGGCACATCGCGGCCGTTGCCGATGACGAGATCGCCGAAACAATTGACACCAAATCCAAGCGCCTTCTCTTCCCGCAAAACCGCGCGGATGGCGAGATAGGTGCGCACGGCTTGCAAAAGCTCGTCGGTTTTTACGGTACCGAGGCGATAGCGCTGGTTCAGCCGCTGGTCGATCACCTCGCGGATCTCCCGATCTTTGACAGCAGGATAATGCCGGCGGAATGCCTCGAGCGGCCGCACGAGGATTTCTGTGCCTAATGGCTTGCGCATCCGGTCGCCGACCGCATCGGCATTCCAGGGAAAATTTTGTTTTCCAAAGACGATCAGCCGGCTGTTGCAGAGGAACCGGCGCATGGCCAGGGCTTTGACCCGCTCGATGCCGTCGCGGTGATTCCGGGCCAGATAAACTTCGATTCCCAGTGTGCGCAGGAGATCCCGTGCCGACCAGCGCCAAAAATCGGGTTCGTCGTGATCCTGCAGACACCAGAACAGCACCGGCAGTTTGCGCTCGACCAGCGGCTGGGGATGCGAATTCCAGACTTCGGTGGGATAGGCAGTGATGCTCACCGGCAAAATGGCATCGATCGACTTGTCCAGGCCGGCGATCATCTTCTGCCAGTGTTCCGGCGACTGCACCACCAGCGTTTCTTCGATGACCGCCACGCCGGCCAGATCGCGGCGCAGACGATCGATATCGATATTGGGTTTGCCCTGTTTGGCCAGAATTGGCTGCAACCGCGCCGGCGGCCGTTTTAGGTAATCCGGTGGATTGCCATACAGATATCTTGCCATGACTTCCTCCTGTTGCTCCGGCCGCAAGCAGCCTGGAGCTGATGGTTATCGATGAAAAAACATTGCACCAATTTGCATCATAAATCAGTTTCCCTGCGGCACCCAACGAGCCTTGCGCATGACTGACGGAATGAGTCCCAGCGTCACCACCAGCAAAAGAATCATGACCGCAGCGATGGCGATGAGACCGTCATACCCGCTCAGGGTCTGCTGGCCCAATGTCCAGCTGGGCGCCAGGATGCCGAGTTGAAGGGCTTTGCCGCTGAGAATGCCGGAGAGCGCGTTGCCGGCAGCGATCAGGGTCAGGCTGAGAGCGCTGGCGAGCGATTTGTTTTCGACCGAAATCAAGGCGAGCATCTCGGTGGTAATCGCAATCCCCGAAGCCGCTTGCGCCAGACCAAAGAGCGCATTCAGAATTCCCGTCACAACCGGCAGCGAAAAAGGCAGCGATTGGCGCAACAAAAATGCGAACAGAACAGCGGAAAACGAGAAATGGCAGAGCAAAAAAACCATTCGGGTTCCCAGGCGATCGACCGCCGCTCCGCCCAGGAAAAAACCGAGCAGAGAGCCGACAAACAACAGGTTGCCCATCAGCACGATCTGGTAATCGCTAAAGTGCAGGACATCTTTTTCAACCAGCCCGAAAAGCCATGGGGCAGCGCCGGTAAATAACATCAGCAAAAAGGTATAGGAACAAAAAGGCAAATAACCTGGCAAATTGAGGCTGTGCCACAAGGCCTGCGCAAAAGAAGATTTGCCCGCGCGGGTGCTTTCGATCTCGGGAATCCGGCGATAAAAATAGAGACGAACCGCCAGAAACACAGTCACACTGACCAGGATCGACTGATAGATAGACAAAGCGGAATATCGATGCAAAACATAAATGACCAGACCATTGAAGAGAATGGAGACGGCTTGCCAGGAAAAGCGCAAAGTGCCGAAAAAGCGGCCGCGGATTGCAGCGGGGACGATGGGTTCGAGCAAAGCAAACCAGCCGGCAGAGAAAAAGGTCAGACTGATGCTGAAAAAACCGATACCCAATACAACGAGCCCCAATTTTTTCTCTGTCGGCAAGAAGCCGGCACTGGCGATCAATGCGAATCCCAGCACTGTGCCCAGCAGCCCATAAGAGCCAAACCGTTTTTTGCCGAATTGGTCGGCTATATAGGCAAACGGCAAAGTGAGAAAAAATGACATCAAGTTAGGCAGCGATAGAAAGAAGAGAATGGCCGCACTGGTGGCGCCGAGCAGCGACAAATAGGAAAGCATGAAACCGCTGGAAAACAGCTGACTGGCCAGAACGCCTGCGCACTGGGCAAGAACAGCGAAACGCATCGCACGGTAACTCTCCGGCGGCAATTTGGGCGCAAATCGGGGACAAGACGGCGGCATAATTTTCATCGCATCCTGGATCGTAAACTCGTCAACAGAAAATCAGTCCAGCACCCGGCAGAGAAATCCCTTGAGATAAGCGGCTTCAGGGAAACTGGCCAGGGTCGGGTGATCGCGATCCTGAAAAAGCCGCTGCACGATTTGCAGTTGTCGGCCGGCATCGAGCGCGGCATCGGCAACGATTTTTTGCAGCAGCTCGACCGCCAGCAAGCCGGAACAAGAAAAAGTGGCCAGCCATCCGCCTGGTTTGAGCAGGCGAATGGCCGACAAGTTGATATCTTTGTAACCGCGGGCGGCGCGGTGGAGCTGCGCCTGCGATTCGGCGAACTTGGGCGGATCGAGAATGACGACGTCGAAAGATGTGCCGCTATCGCGATAACCGCGCAAAAGCTGAAACACATCGCTGCGGATGAACTCACAGCGCGACAGCTCGAATCCGTTCAGTTCGGTATTTTCTCTGGCCATATTCAGAGCGCTTTCCGAGCTGTCGACCTGCACAACCCGTTCAGCGCCGGCTGCCAGGGCCGCGATTCCAAAAGCTCCGGTAAAAGAGAAACAGTTGAGCACGGCACCTCCCCGGCACTGCGCGGCAACAACAGCGCGGTTGGCGCGCTGGTCGAGGTAAAAACCGGTCTTGTGTCCGCTGCGTATATCGACCGCGTAGTCGAGTTCGCCCTCGCGGATGCGGATCCGCTCCGGCGGTTCCATGCCGCTCAAAACACCGGTGTGCATGGGCAATCCCTCTTTCTGCCGCACCGAGCTGTCGGACCTCTCATAGATGCCGACAGCATCCGGGAGCACTTGTCGCAGAGCCGCGACAATCGCCGATTTCCAGCGTTCCACACCGCTGGCGAGGAACTGACATACCAAATGCCGGTCATAGCGATCGACGATCAATCCGGGCAATCCGTCCGATTCGCTGAAGACCAGCCGCAGCCCGGTGCTGTCGATATCGCCGCGCAGGCTGATTGCCCGCTGCAGGCGTTGCGCAAAAAAACCGGCATCAACCGTTTCCGATTGCAAAAAGGTCCACACCCGGGCACGGATCTGCGAGTGCGGCGAATAAGCCGCTCGAGCCAACCATTCGCCTTCGGCCGAGACCACATCCACCGTGTCGCCCAGCGCCGGATTATCGAGAACCCGTTCGACCGCCCCGGAAAAGATCCACGGATGCCGGCGCCGCAGGGATTCATCACGACCGCGTCTGAGAGTTAAAACCGCCATATCTGTCTCGCTTGATCGACATGAGCCGAGCTGGTTCTGATTTTCTGTAATGATAGCAAATAATCGCCACATATTCAAGGCAAAAGCGAGGAAGGCCGGAGCGGCAGTTGCGGGGGTCGAGCAAAAAAAGGATTTGCGCACCTGAGCAGACGGCGTTCAGCTGCAAGTCTCTCTTTCATAGATGCGGTAGGGAGTTTCAAACATGCCCAGGCGACAATAGGTCTGCATGGCGGCCAGGTTTTCTTTTTCCACGTAAAGGCGAAAACCGCATACCCGTTCTTTGCGGCCGCGTTCCTGAACCGCATTGTAGAGACGCCGGTAGACACCCTGACGGCGGAACTCGGGAAGGACATAAACGCTTTGAATCCACCAGAACAGGCCGTTGCGCCAATCGCTCCATTCGAAAGTGATCAGCAAACAGCCGGCGATGCGCCCGCCGCTTTCGGCGACCAGATAAAAACCATATTCCGGTTTGTTCAGCAGGCCGTGCACGCCGGCGAGAATCGTCCGCGGATCCAGCTTTTTGTTTTCGGTCTCCTGCGCCATGGCGATATTGAACTCGGTGATGGTCTCGGCGTCGTCCAACTGTGCCTGGCGAACAGCGATGTCGTCTTGCATCGCAGCAGATTCTCCTTTTCATCTTTGTCAGCATCGATGCAGATCGCCATGAATTTGCATCTGCATGGCGTGGATTCGTTCAACGGCGAAAAAGCGCCGGGTACGAGCGGATAATCATTTCGCGGCGAAAGCAGCCGACGGCATGGTCGTTGACCATCCCGGTTGCCTGCATATGGGCATAACAGATGGTGGAGCCGACAAAGCGAAAACCGCGTTTTTTCAGATCGAGGCTCATCCGATCGGATTCCGGCGAGGTGGCCGGATAATCCGCCAGGGTACGGATTTCATGGAGCTGCGGATAGCCGTCGACAAAACGCCACATATACGCGTCAAAGCTGCCGAATTCCTGCTGCACAGCGAGAAATTTTTGCGCGTTGTTGATCGCCGCCTCGATTTTGCGGCGATTGCGGATGATGCCGGCATTGCCGAGCAGAAGCGATACCGCATCAGTGTCAAAACGGGCGACTTTTTCCGGGTCAAACCCTGCAAAGGCGGCGCGATAGTTCTCGCGTTTGCGCAGGACGGTATACCAGCTCAATCCCGCCTGCGCCGATTCCAGCAACAAAAACTCGAACCATTTGCGGTCATCGCGCACCGGCACCCCCCACTCCTGATCGTGGTAGGCCACATAGTCCGGTTTTTGAATATCAACCCAGGGACAGCGGAGAAACGTGTCATCTTTGTTCATCGGATCCTATCCTTTGGCAGACAAAGATTAAAAACAGAACGAAAAACCATAACGGTGCGCACTGGAGATTTGCTTTGTGCACCTGGTATGATGGACGAAAACCAAAAGAGAACGAGGCGCAAATTAAGTGCGCATCCGTTGCAAGTTAGGGTTGGCACTTGATTATTGATCGCTGACTAAAAATTCCAAAAGCAGGGAAATTTTCTCGACAACCTGCTCTATTACTGAGTGAGGCATTTTACAGATGAATTGCGCTTCGCGTACGTGCCAATCAAGATTTTTGACTTGATCCGCCAGGATAACACCGGAAACAGGAAAACCTTTGGGGATGTGAACTTCAAATGGATAATTTTTTTCCTGAGAAGTGATGGGACAACAGATCAGGAGCCCCGTTTTCGAATTGTATTTTATGGGGGAGATTACGATTGCAGGACGACGGCCTGCTTGCTCATGGCCGCTTTGTGGAGTTAATCCTATCCAAATGATATCGCCGCATTCCGGTTCATAGTTCATAACAATTCTTTTCCAACCGGTTTGCCAAAATTGACTTCGCCTTGAATGGTGGACTCGTCTATTTTTTCTAACAAAACATCGAGCAATTTTGCACGATCCTTGACTGGAATGAGGATTATTTTTCCATCCTGTATAGAGATTTGAACATCCGAGCCATTCTCAATTCCAGTTTGTTCCGCAAATGCTTTTGGCAGCCGCACAGCCAGACTATTTCCCCATTTTTTAATTTTTGTTTCCATTGTTGTCCTCATTGATACCCGGATCCGGTGCTGCGCACCGAATCCGGGTGATATTGTATCTACAAAGAAGATACAATAAATCTTGACTTAAAGCAACCCTTTTGAGCACAAAATTTATATGGTGCCAATACTTTGAACTAGACCAGAGATTTCCGATCAAAACTGATAACCGACCGTAAACAAGAGCAGGGAAATTGGAATTTTTGTGTTCACACTGGCGGCCGTCTCATTCAGAGACTCACCAAGCGTCGGATCATTGCGATAAACAGAAAAGAGGTATTTTTCCTCGATTTCGGGTTTACCCATATTGAGATAGCGGATGCCGATGTTATAGTGATTGTTGAATGTCATCCCAAAGTTGAGACCCCAGCAAAACGCAATGGCACGTTGAATATCGCTTTGCAACATCACCTCTGTTTGTACCGGCTTTTCATAAGCCGCTTGCACGATGCGTTTGCCGGCGCTGATCATGCTGACTCCCGCCATACCTGTCAGGTGGACAGCTGTGTTCTCAGTGACCCCTATTTCATATTTCAATCCGGCCAACAGGGGGACATTCAACCACGGATCAACACTCGTGAGGCTGTAGGGCGACAAGCCAAGATCGACTTCCTGGAGCATTCCGGCAAAATCATCTTCCGATTTTTCGCTGCCCAACTTGTTCTGCACATAGAGGACCGAGGCAGTCACGTACATGCCGGGTGCAGCAACAGGCAACGAGAATTCCAGGCCGCCGGCAAAGCCCATCCTGGCAAAGCCGGCCTGCTCGTTGTCCAGCTCAGCCTGGCCAAAACTGCCTTGCGGGGCAGACAAACCGAGGATCAAATTGCCGACCAACGCCAGACCCGGCGATGAGAATGCAAACAGCAGAAACAGATTGAACAACAAAAACCGTTTCATTATCCAGCCTCCTGAAGGGATGATTTCGATTTGATTGTCCGACTCTGGTGTCGGCCTGGATTCGCGTTCGACAACCGCCCCTCTTGTCGATCAGGATGCCGGAATGCGAGGTTATGAGCTTCTTGCCGATTGCTTTTGTGATGCTTGCCATCGATTGATTTACGGCAGCACCAGGGTCGCGTTCTTGCGTGCCGGCGCGCTTTCGTTGCCACTGCGATCTATTGCGCTGACGGCGACAGAGATACGGCCCGGCGTTTTGTCGGACTCGCCGAGCAGATCGCGCAAGCTTAACCGGCATTGCCGGTCATTGCGGTTAAAAATCTGCACTTTCCAGCCATTGCCGGCGTTTGTGTAGACCAGCCAGCGAAAGACGTCATGGCCGGCCGCATGGTTCCAGGCTACCAGCAGCGTGTCGTTCTCTCGGCTGATCGCCAGGGTCGGCGGCGACGGCGGCTCATTGTCCAGCCAGGGTGAAGCAGGCACGAGCGCCGGTTGCTGATAAGGGCCGGATTTGAGGGTGGCGTTGAGACCGAGGCTGTCGCGCAAAAAAGCCTTGAAACTGAAATGGATGTGGCCCGGATTGTCGGGGACGAATCCGCGCTCGATCATGATCTGGCTGAAATTCTCGCGCACACCAAGACTGTCGCCCACCCGGCTGGTGAAGAGCCCCGGCCAGAGGTGGCGCTGCCGTTTGTTCTCCTGCACCCACCAACCCAGGAGAACCGGAAAGCTCTGCGGGATTTGGGTGGTCGGCCAATAGAGCTGCGGCGACCAGTAATCGATCCAGCCCTCATTGAGCCACAGACGGGCGTCGGCATAGAGAACCGCATAGGGATCGAATCCCTGGATCGATGCCGGATGGTTGGGCCGGTAGATGCCAAAAGGGCTCAGGCCGAATTTGACAGTCGGCTTTTCTTTCTTGATCGCCGCATAGACCTGGCGGATAAAACGGTTGACCTGCTCGCGGCGCCAGTCGTCGCGCCCCAGTTTGCCGCCCGACCGCTGATAAGCCTGCCAGGCGCGATCGTCGGGAAAAGAGCCGTCGCCGTAAGGGTAGAAATAGTCGTCAAAGTGCACACCGTCGATGTCATAGCGCCGCGCCACATCCATAACCACCTTGAAAGAGTGTTCCTGGGTGCCGGGTTCAGCCGGGTCGAGCCAGTGATAGCCGTTCTCCAGGCTTCGCACCAGATCCGGTCGTTTTTGTACAATCGAGGCGTCGGTTATCTCACCCCCGGCCGGATGGTGGGCGCGGTAGGGATTGAACCAGACATGCAACTCGATGCCGCGGTCATGTGCCTGTTGGATCCAGAAATTCAAGGGATCATAATAAGGCGTGGGGGGCTGTCCCTGCCGGCCGGTCAAATAGAACGACCAGGGTTCATAGGGACTCGGATAAAAGGCATCGCATTGCGGTCGGACCTGAAAAATCAAAGCATTGAGATTCAGCGCCTGAGCGGTATCGAGGATGGCCAACGCCTCCTGCTTTTGCACTTCCACGGGCAGTCCCGGTTGGCTCGGCCAGTCGATGTTGGCCACAGTGGCAACCCAGGCGGCGCGGAATTCGCGGGAAACGACCGGCAACTCGCGCGGCCGTTCGGCCGGCTTTTCAGATCGGGAACCGGCGCAATTCAAAACCATCAACACTGAGAGCACAACGAGCGAGAGGTATAACCAGGATCGCCAACGCATAGATCACTCCCTCTTTGGATTAACGGCGAACAGCCCTTCTTTGTGATAGCCAACATGCAGTTGCGTCACGAGGCGAAACAGCCCGGTTAAACAAAACCATTTTTCGGCAAAAAGACAAGGGAAATCGGCTGGAATGGGAGCAAGAAGCACCATGAACCCCGGAAGGTGGAAAATCCTGCAATAGCGTCACACATCGAAAAGCTAATCGCTGCCATGATCGAATGCACTGTTCCAGCGCCGCAAGTCACTCCACTTGAACCGCCACTCAGGTGTCGACAGCTCCGCTCTCCTGCCGATGGTGTACCAGGGGTGCACCTGGGTTTCGCACGGGTTGTTGAGGATGTGGATGTTCTGCGCCGGCATATAGCTCTGTGCGAGCAGCATGAGCTTTTCACCGCTCTGCATGTGCTCAGCGACATCCACGACCAAAATCGCATGGCCAGGGAATCCGCCTTGAATAAAGAGATCGCCTGCCTGGATCCGGGTCAAGTCTGCGACCGGGAGGGTTTCGCGGGCAAGGGAATAAGTGCCGGCATAGCGAAACACCATCTCCAGATAGGCACGAAAATTCTGATAGCTCGAATCGGGAACGGACCGAAACGACCAGGTCACCGAATTGCCGCGCACCTGCGGACGTTTGCCGCGGATCCAGTCTGCATAACAAGCGCGATCGCCGCTGGTAAAGTCAAATGCGATGTCGTTCCACCGTTTGCGGCTGTAGAGATATTCGGCTGCCAGGCGCATGACCGCATCGGCGCATTGCTGCAGGTCATGCCGGCCGATGTCGATATCGAGCACGCGATAGTGAACCGATTGATCGAACTTTAATCGGCCGTCGTAGAGGCGCACCGGTTCGCCGACTGCCTTAAGCGGCAAATTGCGCAGCCAGGCGGCAAAACTGCTATCGCCGACCGCAATGCGTCGATAGCCGCAAGGAAGATCGATATCGCTGACCCGCTTGGTGACAACAACCGACGGCTCGTCCAGCCACGGGCAGGTCAAGGGCTGGGCGAAAACCGCCGTGCCGAGACCGCAAAGAATCAACAAGATCATTCGATTCATTTTTTTCTCTTTGAAGATTGTAAAAAGCTGTTCCGGACTTTTGCGGCAACCCACAGCGCGATATCCACAAGATCAGTTCGACCGGCGAAACAGCGCCGCCATGCGGCAGCTCTCCGCCGGAAAGCGGCCGATTGCGGTTTCATCGGAGAGCACGACGCCGCTAAAGCCGGCAGCCAGTGCGTCGTAGAGGTTGCAGAGCTCGGCGCGGGTCGCCAGCGGGTGATCGTTCATGTGCTCCAGGACCTGGCCGGCGAGAAGCGCCGGAACCGATAGAGACGACAAGCCGGCGGCAAAGCGGTGCACGGTTTCGGCCATGGCGCGCAATCCGATTTCAGCGCCGAGATCACCGCGACACAACCACAGCTCATCGCTGGCAGCAGCCACTCTGTCGGCTTCGGCGATCGCCTGCGGCCGCTCCAACTTGGCGATCAGATGGCGATCTTTGCCGAGCAGGTCGCGATAGCGCTCCATCTCATGGCCATCGCGGACATAGGAAACCGCATAGCGGATCTCGTCCAAAGAAGCGGTCAAATCGACCGCGAGCCGGTCCGCTTCGTTCAGTACTTCCAGGCGATAATCGGAATCGACAAAGGTGATGCCCTTGCGCGGCGAGACGGTCCCCCCTGCCACCACCCGGGCAACCACCCTATCGTCGCCGACCGATTCCACAGCCAAAACGGAACGGGCGTCATTGATCGAGATGCGGCCGCTCGAGCGCAGAGCAGCGCGGAAAAAATCGGCGTGCGGCACCGGCAAGGTGCCCGGCTCGATCGCCTCGGCGCTGTGGATCAGGACAACGGAATCTCCTGGATTGAGAACCAAAGGCTCGAATCGTCCCAACCGCCATTTGCTGCCCTGCAGATCGAGGATCAGCGGTGTTTGCTCGCCGCGCCGCCGGGAAAAATCATCGAGCGATTGCAGCCAGCGGGAAAGAGCGTCAAGAGTCAGGTGTGAAGTGTTGAGCCGAAAGGCGGAGACGCCGGCATCGAGCAGCGCGGACCACTGTTCCGCCTGTGCGCTGGCAGGACCCAGGGTGGCGATAATTGTATAGCGCACTGGAAGCCTCAAATTGACGGGTGGTGAAAAAAAACCGCGCTGTCGTGGTTGCGACAGCGCGGTTGCATGAATACAAATAGATGGTAATGGCTATTTCTTGGCTTCTTTGTCAGATAGAAAACGGGTAACCGTGGTGCCACAAGCCGGGCATTTGCCCTTGGCCATCGGACGTCCTTTTGTGGTCTTGGTAACTGCAGCACCTTTGATGTCTTGTTTTTTCCGGCACTTGACACAATACCCTTGAAAATCCATACGATACCTCCTTTTTGTTTCCTCAGCAGCTCGCCATAACATCAGTCGCCTGTTCAGCGCCGGTGCAGAGCCTGTTCTCCTTCTTCCACGCGGGTAAAACTTTCCCGCCGGGTGCATCAGGTGTAAAGGGCGGCTTCTGAACGTTTTTTAGCCCACAGAACAAAGCCGGTAACATTGTGCCCGAGAAAAATAGTCGCTTTGTCTTTCCCCGGGTGGTACTCATTGCGCCATCCCCCAGCGGTCGCTTTTCGTACGACGAGTTGCGAGACTTGAACAAACAGACCATCGAACGGTCAGGCTCTCCTCACCAAATGGAGAAAAGCGGAGTATCGCTGTAACTCGATCTTCCATATCGGGACGGCCGGTGCATAGCCAATCGAGTCGGGCGAACAATGAACTAAGGGTAAATACAAAAAATTACGGTTTCTTGCAAGAAAAAAATGCATTTTTGCCCATCACCACGGACATCCACCTATGCACGGTCAGAACACCCGAATCCTGAAAAAAATTCAAGCCTGTTAACATGGAACTTAAGGCGGCAAAGCGAAACAGGTGAGCATCCCTTCACCGCTCGCTGCTTTCGCTGTCTCAATTTTTTTTCTAACCTGACAGAGTGAGGGTTGTTTTTTTCTTTCAAAGGCCGGTTGTTGCCCTTCACTCTTTGATAAAGGTTCCGGATCCCGACACGCTGATCGGCCAGCGCCAGTCGGGCTGCCACCACAATTGGGTGCCGGCTTCATCCGGACCGTCAAAGTCATCGACCGTGATGTTCAGGCGGAAGGCGCTCCAAGGCTCTCCCTGCTTTTCATGCAAATAAGCGATGGGCACAGCGATCTCGGTGTTGTGGCCTTGCGCAGTCAAAATGCATCTGGCTTGCAATCCGACGGGCATGTGGTCACGATCGTAGAAGAGCATCTCTCGCTCCGGCAATTCCGGGGTCAATCCGATAAAGAGAATCTCGATGTTTTCGGTGATGTTTTTGCCGTAATCTCTCACTTCAGCCGGTTGCGCATCCAGGCGGATTTCGATACCGTCCTGTTGCCAGGGCGCTGCGGTCGGACCGGCATAGGCAACCTCATCCTGAACCTGCACGGCGAGGTAGAGGTTCTCGTCATCGTATTCAACCGCGAAGGCAAACGAGCCGTCTTCAGGGCCGAGATAACACCGGCGATCGAACTGGATCTGGGCGGGCTTGGTCACGACAAACGGCAGAGCGCTCCACTCGTCCAGATGACCGTCGACCTGTACCGGCGTTTGGCGGCGGCGGCATGGATAGCGCCGCACCGGCCGGGCGGTGTTTTCCACCTCGATCATAAAATCCGTATTGTTCGGCAGCTCGCTTTTCAAAGTCCAGGAAATCCGCAGCGGTTCGATCTCCTCGATTGCGATCGGTTCTTTGCTGCGCATATCGACGGTGATCTTTTCGGACGAACGGGGCGTTAAAGTTCGCTCAAGGGTGGTCAGCTCCGGCAAGATATGGCTATTGGGATGAAACACACCCTGCACATCCAGGGGTGCAGAACCATCGTTGATCAATTGGATTTGCAGAGCTGCCGGCTCGGTAAAGAGGTCGCTGTCCACAAAGAGCGGTGCAATCGTAAAGGGCTGTTTCGTCAGCAAATTGCCCATATCGGCATGGCGCATATCGTCGGCATAGATGCCGTCGAGCATCAAGTTGGCCATAACAGGACCGTTGTCGGTCATGGTGACCCAGACGATATGATCGAATTCGCCGTGCGACAACCCGCGCAGGTTGCTCACACCGCCGGTGGTGGCCAGGATGTAATAGTCATTGCCGTTTCGATCAAACTTTCTATAAGCGTGCTCATGGCCGGCAATAACCGTGAGCTGTCGCCCGGGCAACATCTTTTCGAATTCAAGCCAGGAAGGATCGTCCATCGTCCACAGCGGTTTGTGGAGGAAAACCAGAGTCCAGCGAACATTTTGCTTCTCGGCGAGCACTCTGCGAAAATAGCCCAGCTGTTCGGCCGACAATCCGCCTATGGCCTGGGGATTGCTGACATTGGATTCGCTGTTCAGGCAGAGAAAGAGAACGTTTTTGTACACAAAGTGATAGAAAGAACGGCCGCGGCGGCTCGCCCAGATTTTTTGCATGACAGAGTTGGTTTGATCGTGATTGCCCGGCAGATAGAAGAAAGGCATCTGCAGCCGTTTGACCAACGCGTCGAATTCATCCCATTGTTCATTGACCAGGGTTTCATCTTCGGCATAACCTTCGATCAAATCGCCGACGCACATGACCAGTTCGGGCTGCAGCAGATTGATCTTTTCCACCGCGCGGCTAAAAATTCCGGGCCGTTTGCCGCCGGTGCGATCGGAAGCGATGATAAACTGAAAATTATCGGGATCGTTGTTCAACTGCAGATGGGTCCAGGGATTAACCGCAGCCGATCGATCGATTTGAATCTGAGCAGGCTGGTGCGATGCGCAGGCGGCCAAAACCAACAGGACCAGCGCAAAGAGCCGTTTCTTTCGTTTCATTCTTATTCTCCTGCATCTTGAACCCGATTTGCTGTTAACCGAATGCAAAAACATTCAGTCGCCCTCTTTCTCCCACGCCCGGCTGTAGTCTCTTTCTGCCGGCTTGGGGTGTCCTCCCGGACCGTAGCCCGGCCGAGAGGAGACCTTTTCCAAAGGCACAAAAGTTTTTTCGATGTAATCGCTATAGACCGTGTAGAGATAAAATCCCAGAGTCGGATCGCCGTCCGGCCAACGATCCTGCCATTGAGCAAAGCACGTCGCCGGTGCCAGGTCAAAGGCGATTCCGTGGGCATGGTGATCTTTTCGGCAGTGCACGTGTCCTGTGATGACGCGATCCGTGCGGGTGTCGATAAAAAGCTGCAGCAACCGGCTGCGCCCCGGCTCGTCGATCGTAAAATACCAGTCGAGATAATGGTTCGAATCCGCGATGTCCCAATTCCCCTCGTCCGGGCGATCGACAAACAGAGGATAGTGCATCATCCAGATATGATGTGCAGCCGGCACCGCCTTCTTTTGGGCTCCGAGCCATTCCCAGAGTTGGGCTTCTTCAGGCAAGCCAGAACCGACGATCATATCGCAAAAGGCCGAGACGCGCAGGTTTTTTTGCACAAAACTCCACCACAAGGGACCGAACACTGAAGAGAATTGCTCGAGCTGTTCCGAGGTGACATTCAGCAGCAGATCATCGCGGTCGCCTCGGGCGCCTTGCCGATCGGCGTGTTTGTTGCCGGTATCCATATTGCCGGGGATGACATGGCAAGGAAAAGGCAGAGAATCGAGATCGGCCTTGATCGCTTCGAGTTCAAAGCCATGGATGGAGCCGTCGCGGCTGAGGTCGCCGCCGACGAGGAGAAATTCGGGTTCAAGCGCGATGATCTGGCCGCGGGCGGTTCGCCAGTTCTCGTTCCACGCCGGCGCAAAGCGAAACGATCGCGGCGATCCCACCTGAATATCGGCGACGTGCGCAAAACGCCAGGGGACAAAATGATCATCTGCCTCACTGCAGCCGCTGAAAAGGATGGGCAAACACGAAAGGCCGAGCGTCCCAAGTGGCACGAGAGGTTTCACAGATCAGCTTCCTCGTTGATCAAGGGTTGAAAAAAGGGCCGGAACGCAAACAAGACCGAAAGCATGCTGCCGTGCAACCAGGTAAAAAGAATTTCAGCGGCTTCGCAGCATTCGTCGCATCGCAAACCGCGAGCATGGCTAGCGCACGGCGATTCGCCCGACGGGTTCGGCGACGGTCCAGCCGATGCAGACGGCCTCGACACCGGCGTCGATGAATGCCGACTCAATCGCTTTCTGTTTGTTTTCCGCCGCTGCGATGAACAGTCCGCCCGAGGTCTGGGCATCACAGAGGAGCAGAATCTGTTCTTCGCTGAGCCGGCTGCTGTAGTCGGCATCCGGAGCGACGAACAGCCGGTTGGCGCGGCTGCCGCCTGGCACAGCCCCTTGCGCCACGGTGATCAGCGCATCGGGCAGGATGGGAATGCGGTGAAATTCAAAGACCAGCCCGACCCGGCTGGCTCTGGCCAGTTCCAGGGCATGGCCCATGAGGCCAAAGCCGGTGATATCGGTGCAGGCGTGCACGCCTATGCGGTTGCAGACCGCCGCCGCATCCCGGTTCAGGCGGGCCATCACCTCGCAAACGCGGCGCTCCATCTCTGCCGAGCCCAAGCCGGCCTTGAGAGCGGTGGTGATGGTGCCGGTGCCGATCGGCTTGGTCAGATAGAGCAGATCGCCGGGGCAGGCGCCGGCGTTGGTGATCACATCTTTGGGATGAATCAGGCCGGTGACTGCCAGGCCGTACTTGAGCTCGTCGTCGCTGATCGTGTGGCCGCCGACGATCAGGGTCGCGGCCTCGGCGCACTTGTCCTGGCCGCCCTGAAGAATGGCAGTGAGGACCTCGATGGGAAAGAGATCCTTGGGAAACCCGACGATGTTGAGCGCCGACAGCGGCTTGCCGCCCATGGCATAGACATCGCTCAGCGAATTGGCGGCGGAGATCAGGCCATAGGTATAGGGATCATCGACGATCGGGGTAAAGAAATCCACGGTCTGCACCAGGGCCAGGTCGTCGCGGATCTGCACCACGCCGGCGTCGTCGGCCTGATTGGCGCCGACGAGCAAACGGGGATCGGTAATAGGAGGCAGCTTTTCCAAAGCTGCGGCCAACTCGGTTGGCGCGAGTTTGGACGCTCAGCCGGCGCACTTGACGGTTTCCGTCAAGCGCTTGAATTTTTTCAGTTGTGGATTTTCCAACTTTTTTTCCAGAAAACGATTATACTTTGCGACTGCCAGCGGTATCGAATTGACAAAAAAGTAACAAATCGTCGGTTCAAAAGCAAGACAAGAAAGAACGAAAACGGGCGAACAGGGGGTGGCAAAATTAGCTTGACAAAAAGTACCATTTTATGTATATTTCCATGCTGTGAATAAAAAGAGTGCAAAAAAACGAGCTGAAAAGCCTTTAGGCTTTTCCAGAATCAATTATCTGCTGTTCGGATTGGCGTTCATCGCGCTGGTTATCGGCTATATGCTATTGCGCGTTGGACCGGCCGAAGGGCCGACGTCGCTGACGGCAGCGCCGATTGTTTTGGTGTTGGGATATTGCATCCTGATTCCGCTGGCCATTATTTGGCGGCGGAAATCCGGATCCAAAGAATCCTGACCGACGGGCTGTTAGCTCAGCTGGTTCAGAGCGCCTGCCTTACAAGCAGGAGGTCACTGGTTCGAACCCAGTACGGCCCACACTCAGTTTTCCGTCTCCGGGCCATCTGCTGAGTGCAACTGATAAAAAGTGACAGCCAACCAGAAATCTAACCACGAAGAAAACGAAGAAAAAAAATAGTTTAAAGACATAATTAAAAGAATTTTTAAATATATCTTCGTGCCCTTCGTGGTAAAATGATAAAATGGGGTCGTGGTGCAGTTGGTTAGCACATCCCGACAAGTCGGGAAGGTCGCGGATCAGCTCTAGACTCAAACATAATTGTTCTTTGGGGTCGTGGTGCAGTTGGTTAGCACACTGGCCTGTCAAGCCAGAGGTCGCGGGTTCGAGCCCCGTCGGCCCCGCCAACCTAAAGTTAGTAAAAACATAAAGAAGCCCTCAAAATCCGAGGGCTTTTTTATTGGCCCAAATTCTCATTTATACCCATTTTTAGACTCCTTTTAACCCCCATTTAGCCCCCCAATTGGTCAATCTGATTACACCCAGCTTTGTTCAGTGTATACCACCGGCTGATTTTGCCCTTGATTTAAATGATGGCAATAAACTTTTGCGCATTCTCTTCTCATAGCCTGTATAAATCTATGATGTTATGGAGATCACGATCAGATTATTTCCATCAAATGTCGAGAAACATTTTCTCTTTCCCTTTGCAAAACTCGATATTATCCTATATTATTAGTTATCAGCAAAAATAATGAGTTCCGGTTGACAGAATGGAAGCTAATATTAAATAAGTTAACCATCCAATCTTATCGCACTGTGGATCATCAATTGCTGTGGAGGAAAAATGCCCAGCCTGACCAAGCTGCTCGCGCAAGCAGATGCTTTGAGATTCAAGTTGTTGGCGATCGTTGGCAAGGACGAAGAAAAGAAAAAACGTATCATCAAACTCTTGCGCAATGAGAACTGGACGCTGGTCGATGTCGAAAAAGAATTGATAGAGCTGCGCAAGCAGATCGATTCATCGAACCAGGGAATCGATATCGAAATCGCCACCCAAATCAAAGAGTGGTTCCTCGCCAAACCCAATTACCTCATCCTCGTCAATGCCAGTATTCTCTATCACGATCTTTTTCTAAAGACATCGCCTATAGGAGCATTTAAATACAATTCCCGCAATAAGAACTGTGTTCTCTTCCTTGAAAATGAGAGCAAACTTGGCAAAAGGCTCTATTATGGAGAAATGGGAAAAGAAGGCTATTACGACCGGGAAATAAACGATATCGTTATGGTGGGAATCGACGAGGTCGATGATATCCTCACACCTCCTGCTACACAAACCCGCATCTCCGATGAAAAACAACTGCCACCCGAAGCGATCGGCAGCTTGTTTCAGTTTCATCCTATAAAAGATGTCATTGACATCGATGCAGATCTCAAAGAAATCCATGCCAAACGCGAGCTTGTTGGCAGCTTTATCATTTCGGATTCTCTCCAACAACAAATCATCGACTTTTTTGAGGATCTAGAAAAACCCACCCACAAAGCCCGAACGGTAATCGGCAATTATGGCAGCGGTAAATCGCATCTGGTGGGATTCCTCTCCAGTCTGGTACAGGATCCCTCTCTCGCCACGGTGATCGCAAATGAGCAGGTCAAAGCAAAAGCAAAGCAGATCTCACATAAATTTCTCACCGTACAATTTGAGCTGCAGTCTGGGCAGGTTGAGCTGAAACAGTGGTTCTATACCAAAGTTCGCAAACAGCTCAAAGAAAAATATGACCTGGAAGTTCCGGTTTTTGATCCCCAGAAAGACTTTGATGACAAGGAGAACATTGCCGCAATCATCGATATCGTCAAACAACACCATCCGGCACACGGATTGATGGTGGTCATCGACGAGATATCCGACTTTTTGTCAGCCAAACAAAAAGAAGCCATGAAAGCAGATCTGCAGTTTTTGCGCGTGTTGGGGCAGGTCTGTCAGGACCAGGATTTCATGTTTGTCGGCTCCATGCAGGAGGATGTCTTTTCCAGTCCAAAATTTCAGGATGTGGCTGCGGAAATCGGTCGAATCGGGGAACGGTTTCAAACCATCATCATCCACAAAGAGGATATCAAAAAAGTCATCGCAGAACGCATCGTATCCAAATCCGCAAAACACAGACACCTGCTCGAACAAAAGTTCAAACCCTATGCCGAAAAAATCGAACCGGTGAGCCGGGAACTGGATGATTACATCGATCTCTTTCCCCTCACGCCGCTGTTGATCGAACTGTTCAGCGATCTGCCCTATTTTGAAAAACGCGGTGTAATCCAGTTCGCCATCGCGGAAATTCGCACCGTTCTCGCCAAACCGTTTCCCTATTTCATCACCTTTGACAGGATCTATGATCTTTTGGAGAACAATCCCAACAAACGCAATCTGGAAGAAATTTATGACATCACCAAGGCCATGAACATTCTCAGGCAAAAAATCAGCCTGCTGGACAACCGACTGCAACCAGATGCGGAAAAGGTCGTCAAGGGCCTGGCCGTCTATTCGCTGTGGAACAAGCGCGAACAGGGCGCCACCGCCGAGGAACTGGCGAACAACCTCATGCTCCTGCCGCAGCAAAAATTGTTTTCTGCAGCGGACAATATTTCATTGATCATCAAAAAGATCCGCGAGGTGACCGAAGGCCAATACATCCGTGCGCACAAGGATCAAAATACCGGCATAGAGTACTTTTCATTTGACACCACCGCCGGACCGGATCCGGAACAGAAAATCGCTCAGAAAGCAGCTGCGGTTTCTGAAGACGAAATCGAGCACGAGCTGTTCAATCAATTGCGCGCTACCCTGGATGATGAGCCCTTTGAAAACCGGGCCGATGTGCTGCGCGATGAATGCGAGTGGCGATCAGTCAAATCTTTTCGCCAGGGATTGATCCTGCTGGCCAAAAAAGGATTCACCTTCCAGGGATTGCCCGAGGTGGATTATGCCGTCATTTTCATCTCTCCTTTTGCCAAGCCTTTTGGACAACAGATCGCCAAACATCAGTTGAGCATCAAACTCCATATCGATGATCCTGACAATATCGAACGGCTCAAAGAGATCGTGGCCATAAAATCGCTCATCGAACTCAACTTTCAAAAAAACATCATGGTGCGCAAACTGGATGGTCGCATCAATGGCTATACCCAGGGATCGACCCAGGTCACCGGATTAAGATTCCGTTTGGCCAGACTGATCACCCACTTTTCCGAATGCGAGCTGGATGGAAAAGCATGTTCGATCAAAACTCTGCTGGGAAGAGAACGCAACAGCGTGCAAGAGATCCTCGAGGAGGTGAAAACCTCGGTTTTCGATCTCCCCTTCAACACCGACTATCCCGATCATCCGGTATATTCAGTTCAGCTCTCGTCGCGCAATATCATCCCCACTCTCAACAGTGTGGCCAGCGAATTGATCCAGAGCAATTTTTCCGGTCTCAGCCGTTCGAGCCAGCTCTTTTTGTCGAGTCTCGATCTTTTGGACAGCCAGCATTATCCCGATCTCTCCCGCTCCAAAATCGCTCTGCTAATCCTCGATCGGATCAAATCCAAATCCCAGCAGGTGACCGACATCGAAAAAGATCTGGTCCAACCTATGCGGCAATCGGATTATGGACTGGAACGGGAAGTTGTGCATTTTTTTCTGGTCCTTACCACCCTGTTGGGCAAAACCTATCTGCAGCTCAAAGGCGGCGAGCGCATCGACATCAACACAATAAAGGAAAAGCTGAAATCCCTTGCGGCCTTTGAATCCATTGCCTATGTACGCCTGCAGGAAACGCAATCCTATGATTTTGCCGCCCGATTGCTCAATGCGCTGGGACTCAATGGCTCCCACATGCATGTTGAAAAACAGCGCATGTCCGCGTTTCGCGAATACAAGGAAAAACTCGAGACCCTTTATGCCGACCAGCGATCCCTGACAGCAAAGATCCAGCATCTCAAACAACGGCCCAAGATCTATATCGATATGCAGACCATCGAAAAGCAGGCGCAGCTGATTCAGGATTTCGAGTGGCAGGCACTAAACATCAACAATTACACCCAATTCGGCACGATCGACCATCTGTCGGCCAGGCTAGATCAGATGGTATTAAAACTGAATGATTTGAAAAATCTCAACGAAGCGCTTGCAGAGTATACCGATGCCATTCACGACGACATCACCTACATGAACGATGCGCTGGATCTGCTCGAGGAGCACCCGTTGCTCGTAACAGACGTGAAAAAGCACCAATCGCTGAGCCAGTATCGGGACGAGGTGATGCATATCTGCCAAGATGCCGATCAGTTTCTCGACCGAGGACAGCGCATGCCGGTCAAAGGCAAAATCCAGCAGTTTAAAAAGATCTTTTTATTCGACTTCTATATCCCTGCCCATGAAAAGTATGTGGGACATCAGGCAAAATGGTCTGAATTGATAAGCTACCCGGAATTACAAGAGTTTAAAAACATCTCGCTGCTGAGCGGCCTGACCTGCATCAATGACACGCAATTCAGAGAAATGGTTATCAAATGGAATGATCTGAAAACGCATCAATGCCTGGACACCGATCTGGAGGAGACTTTAAAGAGCGTGGTGCGATGCCAAAAATGCCTGTTTCCCAATCAGCAGAATTATCGAATGATTCCGGATACGCTAAACCAAATACATGATGATATTCTGGCCCTGGACGAGCTCTATCGGGAAACCGCCATCAAAGAGATGCGCGCTTATCGGGATAACCTGCAGTATCTGGACGGGGATGAAAAACAGTTCATTGAATCGATTCTCAAGGCGCAGAAACTCCCGGATCATCTGTCGCCACAGACGATACAGACGATCAACAAGCTGTTCAAAGAGATCGATGTCGTGGCAATTTCCCGGGACACGCTTATGACCAGGCTCTTTCCGGACAACCAGATGTGCACGCTGGAAGAGCTGCGCACGCGCTTCCTGTCGCTGGAAAAAGAGCTGATCGGCGACCGGCAGGAATCGACTATTCGGATTAAACTCGAATAACGATCGGGTTTCCATCTGGTTCCCAACCTTTTGCGGCGAGCCTAGTCGGGAGCCTCCTATTTGATGAAAACGTAACGTGTCCACAACAGGGACATAACACGATAACGTGTCCATTTTTTGCTGATTTGTGGACACATTTGATATCGCCTGTGAACAGCAACAGCCGGCAGAGCCGGCTGGATGCATTCCCAGCCAGAAAAATGGGAACGAGAGCGAACGAGAACGAGAGGAATCATGCACAACGACGACGAGAAAAAGACCATCAAACCCCTGGCCGAACTCCTGGACAGCGTGCGGGATATCGAAGGCTTTCCCATTGGCAGGGACGAGGATATTCTCAATCTGTCGGACCCGCCCCATTACACCGCCTGTCCCAATCCCTATATCGACGAGTTTATCGCCGAGCACGGCACCCCCTATGACGAGACCACGGATGACTATCACCGCGAGCCCTTTATCGGGGATGTGAGCGAGGGCAAAAACGACCCCATCTATAACGCCCATTCCTATCACACCAAGGTGCCGCACAAGGCGATCATGAAATATATCGCGCACTATACAAAAGAAGGCGACATCGTGTTCGACGGTTTTTGCGGTACCGGCATGACCGGTGTGGCGGCGCAGCTTCTCAACCGCAAGGCCATTCTATCGGACCTCTCGCCCATCGCCACTTTTATCGCCTACAATTACAACAAAAAAGTGGATGTCAAGGCATTCGAACGCGAGGCACTCCGTATTCTCGATGAGGTGGAGGCCGAGTGCGGCTGGATGTATAAGACCAATCACACAAAAAAAATCAATCCGGAAATCCAGCTGCATCTGGAAGGCAAAGAAGAAACCGGCAAAGGCACGATCAATTATACGGTCTGGTCTGATGTCTTTATCTGTCCCTTTTGCGGGCAAGAGATCGTCTTCTGGGAGGCAGCGGTGGACAAGGAAAACGGCGCCGTGCTCAAGGACTTTTCCTGTCCCCACTGCCAGGCCACAACCCAAAAAACAGCCTGCAAGCGCGCCACGCGCACCTTTTTCGATTCAACGATCAAAGAAACCATTACCCAGGCCAAACAGGTGCCGGTGCTGATCAACTATACCTGGAACAGGAAACGCTATGAAAAAACACCGGATAGCGACGATCTGGCACTGATCGACAAAATCGAGGAAAGCGAGATTCCGTATTGGTTTCCGACGGATCGTATGCCTGAAGGTGATGAATCGAGGCGCAATGATCGTACAGGTATCACCCATGTGCATCATTTTTATACAAAGAGGAATTTGTGGGTATTGGCTAGTATTTTTGAAAAATGTAGCTCAAAGCCTTTAAGGCTATGGTTTAATTCTCAGCTTGTAAATATTAGTAAATTAAATAGACATAGGCCAAATGTATCATTTCCTTATAATCCTCTTAGTGGAACTCTGTACGTCTCATCGCAGTGTTCTGAAGCAAATATCTTTATTGCATATTTTAATAAAATAAAAAGATTTACGATAGCACTAAAAACCGTTGATTGTAAAGATTGTGTAATTACAACTCAAAGTGCAACATCCACTTCAATGAAGGAAAATTGTATAGATTATATTTTTACAGATCCTCCTTTCGGCGACAATTTAATGTACTCCGAACTGAGCTATCTCTGGGAAGCCTGGCTCAAGGTCAAAACCAACAATCGGTCGGAAGCCATTATCAACAAGAGCCAGAACAAAGGCCTGCAAGAATATGCGGATTTGATGCTGCGCTCGTTCAAAGAGTTTTATCGCGTCCTCAAACCCAATCGCTGGATTACGGTTGAATTTCACAATTCCAAATCATCGGTTTGGAACGCCATTCAGGATGCCATGGCCAAAGCCGGCTTTATCATCGCCAATGTAGCGGTGCTGGACAAACAACAGGGCAGTTTCAAGCAGGTGACCTCTGCTGGTGCTGTCAAAAACGACCTGGTCATCTCGGCTTACAAGCCGCGGCAGAATTTCGAAGAGCGGTTTCGGGAACAGGCGGGGCAGGGACTCGAGGAAGAGTTTGTCCAGATGTATCTCTTTCATCTGCCGCCCGAGCCCTCAGTGGAGCGCACCGAACAGATGCTCTATTCCAAGCTGCTGGCCTATTACGTCCAGCGCGGCTATACCGTCACCTATGACGCGCGCCAGTTCTATGCCCTGCTGCACCGCCGCTTTGTCCAGGAAGACGGCTTTTGGTTCAATCCCGAACAGATCGACGCCTATCACGAATACAAAAAGAAAATGAAACTGCAGGGTATTAAAGATATTCAAACTGGCCAGACCAATCTCTTTGTCTCCGATGAAAAATCGGCGCTTATCTGGCTGCATTCGTTCTTGAATGAACCCAAGGATTACAGCACCGTCTATATTGCCTTTACCAAAATCTCGAACATCAGCGACGACCAGGTGCCTGAGCTGGGAGAACTGCTCGAGGACAATTTTATCAAGGAAAATTCACTTTTTCGCCGGCCGCAGTCTGAGGACGAAAACATGTCGGTTAAGGAAAAACGCGAACGCGAGCTGTTGCGCGAATTCGACAATCTGTTGCTCGAGGCCAAAGCCTCGAAACGGCGCATCAAATCGTGCCGCAAGCAGGCCGTGGTCTTTGGCTTTGAGCACTGTTACAAGTCCGGCCGTTTTCAGGACATCCTCACGCTTGGACAGCGACTGGATCCGGCCATCATCGAGAACGATCTCGAGATCAGCGAATTCATCGATATCGCCCGCATCAAGATCGAGGGCGCCTGACTATGGCCGGGGTAGGAAGCCAGGTGCGCAGCACGCTGTATCGCGACAAAGGCGTGGGCACAGTCGTGAGCACGAGCACGCTCTTTGATACCGAGTATCTGGAGATCCTGTTCAGCGACGGCAGCCGTGTCACCACATCGGCCGGCGATGTGGCGCTGGAAACCGATCCGCTGGCGCTGTTGCAGTCCGGACAAACCGATTCCGCCATTCCGTGAGAGAGAGAAATAGAAAACTGGTAAATGATGCCAAGTCTATATATATCCAGAAACATGGCTCGCTCTATTTCCAACTCTGTCGTTTTTCTTTTGCGGATACCTACGGCGAGATGGGGCTTGATTTCATCGAAGCTCACCACATCAAACCCGTATCAACGATCAAGCCGGGTGAGGAGACACGGATAGAGGATTTGCTGATGGTCTGCGCCAACTGCCACCGGATGCTGCACCGGGGTGATCCGCAAGAAAATCTTGATGCCCTGAGAGATCGCTTTGGGGCTCGGGATGGTAAGTGATTTTTAATGCCTGAACGGTATTTTTTGTGCTCTTTTAGACCTTTGGGGTTTATACTTTTTCAGTTTGCGGCGATTGTTTACACATTTTATGGGCTCACAGCCTGATGCTAGGAACATGGGCAGGAGGAGCTACCTCCTTTTGTATTAACAGAACGTGTCCACAATGTGGACAAAACACGATAACGTGTTCATGAATAGATGATATGTGGACACGTTCGATCGTGCATGTGAGCAGGAACAGCCGGCAGAGCCGGCTGGATGCATTCCCAGCCCGAAGGCTGGGAACGAGAGCGAGAGAGCGAAAAGGAGAATCATGACCAACGGTGACCAGACCAAACCGATCAAACCCCTGGCCGAACTCCTGGACAGCGTGCGCAATATCGAAGGCTTTCCCATTGGCAGGGACGAGGATATTCTCAATCTGTCCGACCCGCCTCATTACACCGCCTGTCCCAATCCCTATATCGACGATTTTATCGCCGAGCACGGTACCCCCTATGACGAGACCACGGATGACTATCACCGCGAGCCCTTTGTGGGGGATGTGAGCGAGGGCAAAAACGATCCCATCTATAACGCCCATTCCTACCACACCAAAGTGCCGCACAAGGCGATCATGAAATATATCGACCATTATACTAAAGAAGGCGACATTGTCTTTGACGGTTTTTGCGGCACCGGCATGACCGGCGTCGCGGCGCAGCTGCTCAACCGCAAGGCCATTCTCTCGGATCTCTCGCCCATCGCCACTTTTATCGCCTACAATTACAACAAAAAAGTGGATGTCCGGGCATTTGAACGCGAGGCACGCCGCATTCTCGACGAAGTGGAGGCCGAGTGCGGCTGGATGTATGAGACCACACACACCGGGAAAATCGACCCGAATACCCAGCTGCATCTGGAAGGCAAAGAGGAGAATGGCAAAGGCAGGATCAATTACACGGTCTGGTCCGATGTCTTTATCTGTCCCTTTTGCGGCCAAGAGATCGTTTTCTGGGAGGCGGCGGTGGACAGGGAAAACGGCGCCGTGCTCAAGGATTTTTCCTGTCCCCATTGCCAGGGGAAAACGCAAAAAACCGCCTGCAAACGCGCCATGCACTCTTTTTTCGACAGCGCCATCAACCAGACAGTCACCCAGGCCAAGCAGGTTCCGGTGCTGATCAACTATACATGGAACAAGAAACGCTACGAAAAAACGCCGGATGCCGGGGATCTGGCGCTGATCGATAAAATCGAAGAGAGCGAGATTCCGCATTGGTTTCCGACGGATAAAATGCCTTTAGGTTATAATACAGCTCAACCCCAAAAATCTCATGGCATCACTCATGTGCATCATTTTTATACAAAGAGGAATTTGTGGGTTTTGGCGTGTATTTTCGATGCTTTAGCCAACAATTCTTCTGTAGTAAAAAAAATGTTGCAGTTTACTTTTGAGCAGGCAGTTCTCGGATTTTCTAGATTAGCTAGATATGTGCCCACACATTATTCACAAGTAAATCAGTACTTATCAGGTACCTTATATATTGGCTCTCAAGTTGTAGAAGTTTCATTAGAATATATTATTGCAAACAAGGTTCAACGACTTGCAAAAGCTTTTTCCAATTATGAAGTTGCAATATCAAATTGCAGTATTGCCACTCAAACGATGACTTGTCATAACCTTATTCCCTCCAACTCAATCGATTACGTTTTCACCGATCCTCCTTTTGGCGATAATTTAATGTATTCTGAATTGAGCTATCTCTGGGAAGCCTGGCTCAAAGTCAAAACCAACAACCGCTCGGAAGCCATCATCAACAAAAGCCAGAATAAAGGCCTGCCAGAGTATGCGGATTTGATGCTGCGCTCGTTCAAAGAATACTATCGCGTCCTCAAACCCAACCGCTGGATCACGGTGGAATTTCACAATTCCAAATCATCGGTGTGGAATGCCATTCAGGACGCCATGGCCAAGGCGGGGTTTATCATCGCCAATGTGGCGGTGCTGGACAAACAACAGGGCAGTTTCAAGCAGGTGACCTCGGCCGGCGCGGTCAAAAACGACCTGGTCATCTCGGCTTACAAGCCGCGGCAGAATTTCGAAGAGCGGTTTCGGGAACAGGCGGGGCAGGGATTCGAGGAAGAGTTTGTCCAGATGCATCTCTTTCATCTGCCGTCCGAGCCGTCGGTGGAGCGCACCGAACAGATGCTCTATTCCAAACTGCTGGCCTATTACGTCCAGCGCGGCTATACCGTCACCTATGACGCGCGCCAGTTCTATGCCCTGCTGCACCGCCGTTTTGTCCAGCAAGACGGCTTTTGGTTCAATCCCGAACAGATCGACGCCTATCACGAATACAAAAAGAAAATGAAACTGCAGGGTATTAAAGATATTCAAACCGGCCAGGCCAATCTTTTTGTCTCCGATGAAAAATCGGCGCTTATTTGGCTGCACACCTTTTTGAATGAACCCCGGGATTACAGCACCATCTATATCGCTTTTACCAAAATCTCCACCATCAGCGACGACCGTGTGCCCGAGCTGGGCGAGCTGCTCGACAACAATTTTATCAAGGAAAATTCGCTCTACCGCCGGCCGCTGTCAGAAGATGAAAAACAGACCCTGACACAAAAGCGCGAACGCGAGTTGTTGCGCGAATTCGACAATCTGCTGCTCGAGGCCAAAGCCTCGAAACGGCGCATCAAATCGTGTCGCAAGCAGTCCGTGGTCTTTGGCTTTGAGCACTGTTACAAGTCCGGCCGTTTTCAGGACATCCTCACGCTTGGGCAGCGATTGGATCCGGCCATCATCGAGACCGATCTCGAGATCAGCGAATTCATCGACATCGCTCGCATCAAGACCGAGGGCATCTGACCATGGCCGAGGTGGGAAGCCAGGTGCGCAGCACCCTGTATCGCGACCGGGGCGTGGGAACGGTTGTGCGCACGAGCACGCTTTTCGATACCGAGTATCTGGAGATCCTGTTCAGCGATGGCAGCCGCGTCACCACATCGGCCGGCGATGTGGTGCTGGAAACCGACCCGCTGGCGCTGTTGCAGTCCGGACAAACCGATTCTGCTGCCCTCTTTCTCTGCCGCAATCTCAACCTGCGCTTACAGGCCAATTTGTCGGAAAACCGCATCGTCACCTCCACCAACTATAAAATCAAGCCCCTGCCGCACCAGCTGCTCACGGTCGATTTTGTCATGAACCGTTTCCAACCGCGCAGCCTCATCGCCGATGAAGTGGGACTGGGCAAGACCATCGAGGCGATCCTGATCTACGAGGAATTCAAACTGCGCGGCATCGCCTCAAGAGTGCTCATCGTGGTGCCGTCCGGGCTCGTGCTGCAATGGCATGAGGAATTGCTCTCCAGGTTCGGCGAGCAGTTTGTCATCTATACCACAGAGTACATCCACACTCTCAAGCAGAGCTATGGCAAAGAGACCAATGTCTGGAATTTGCACGACAAGATCATCGCCTCCATAGATTCCATCAAACCGCTCAAGATCGATGATGAACTCTCCCCGCGCGAGCGTCAGCGCCGGGAATGGCACAATGCGCATGTGTACGGCGACCTGGCCAAGGCCGGGTTCGATCTGGTGATCATCGACGAGGCGCACAAGCTCAGCAAACACGGCGACGGCTCCGAGTCGGCGCGTTACAAGCTGGGTGAAACCCTGAGCGAAGCGATGCCCATCCTGCTGCTGCTCACCGCCACGCCGCACCAGGGCGACGAGTATCTGTTTTTGCATCTGTTGCGGCTCATCGATCCGGTGCTCTTTACCAGCACCCAATCCCTGACCCCGGCATTGGTGCAGGAAGTGGCGGTGCGCAACAAAAAACGCGCGGCCGTGGATTTCGACGGCAAACGGCTGTTCAAACACCGCATCACCTCGATGATCGAGATCAGCCGCAGTCTGCCGGAAAATGAGCAAGAGCTGCGCTTGTATGAACTGGTCACTGAATACACCAGTGAATATTACAATAAAGCCCAACAGCAAAACAATCAGATCCTCAAACTGCTGGTCATTCTCTACCAGCGCATCGTCTCGTCCAGCAGCTTTGCGCTGTTGCAGGCCATGCGCCGGCGACAGTCCTTTTTGCAGCATCAGCTGCACGATGCGGAAAAACCGGAGGAGAGGGATTGGGATGAAGAAGAGATCGATCAAGAGTCCCTGCTGATCCAGACGGTATTTACGGATGCGAAAGAGATCGAGATCGAAAAACAATTTGTCGCCCGGTGCATCGAACAGGCGGGAAAATGCACCGCCGGTTTTCAGGATGCCAAATTCCGCAAGTTGGTCGAGGTGATGGATGAGATCAGGGAGCGGGAAGACAATCTGGCGCTCAAATTCCTTATCTTTACCGAATTCCGCGCCACCCAGGATGCCATCATTGCTTATCTGGAAAAATTCGGCATTAGCTGCGCTTATATCAACGGGTCGCTTTCGCGCGAACAAAAAGTGGAGCAGGTGGAAGCGTTTCGCGAATCCCGGTGCCAAGTCATGGTCTCGACCGATGCCGGCGGTGAAGGCATCAATTTGCAGTTCTGTTATTGTGTGATCAATTTTGATCTACCGTGGAATCCGTCGCGGCTGGAACAGCGCATCGGCCGCGTCGACCGCATCGGACAGACCCACAATGCGCTGATTTTCAATTTTCATCTCATCGATACGGTCGAAGATCGGGTACGGCAGATTCTCGAAAAAAAGCTGAAAAAGATCAAGGAGCAGTTTGGCGAGGACAAGTATGCCGATGTACTGAACCTGTTGCAAGAAGAGTTTTCCTTTGATCAGATCTATATCGATGCGATTCGTCTGAAAACGATCGAGGATGCTGGTCTGGACAAGCTGGGAGAAGAGATTGTCAGCCGTGCCCGGACTATTCTGTCCAAAGATGAGCTGTTGCTTCCCTTTACCGAATTCAGCACCGATGCCAAAAACCTGATCAACACCCAGCTGAATCCCACCATCAAACATCTGGTTCTGAACTATCTGGAGTACAAAGGAGTCGAGGTGACCCCATACAAAGAGGATCCGGATTATTACTATTTTGCCAATCCCTTTCACGGACAGCCCGGTCAGATTCCCACCTATCGACAGGTCACCTTTGAAAACAGCGCCTCGATCAAAAAAGAGCGCATCGAATTCATCAATATCGACCATCCGCTTTTAGTGGCGATTCAGCGGGAACTGGAACAGCACAGCCAGCAGGGCCGGGTTGCGGCCATTCGCGCAGCCATCAACAAATTCCAGACCATCCGCGGATACTGGTTTGTCTATCGATTGACCATCACCAACAACGACGACAAACACAAAACCGCATTGGTTTCGGTTTTTATGGAAGACGCCGACTATGCAAATCACCGGATAAGCCAGTATCTTATGGATCGTCCTCTTGTCAACGCCGACATGGTGCAGAATTACACCTGTCAGGCAGATATTCAGGGAATCGCTGATGCAGCGTTAAAAGAGGCCGAACAAATCGCCCGCGACCGGTTTTTCGCTACCCGGGTTCTGTGGATGCAGGAATTGGATCGTTACGAAAGGAAATTCGGCGACTATTATCGCTTCAAGGAAAACGCCATCAGAAAAATCAGGATCGACAATATCCGCTCATCCCAATTACAGGCACTGAACCGGGAAAAACAGGAAAAGCATCAAAAGATCCGCATACAGCGCAACGTGATTCCCCGGCTCGAGCTCTATCAGGTCGCATTCGTGGAGTTTGTCTAGGTGACGTGGCAAGGAAAAATCTTTCATCTGCTCGACATGGATGAACCGGATGCAAAGATCATTATCGATAAAATCGGTTTGCTGATCGATAACGAATTTTGCACTTATCTGAACCGACAAAACAAGAAATATATTGTTGCCGAATCCCTGGAGCAGGTTCTGCAGGCGCGGCAACAGAATATTCCCTTGATTCTTTGTGCGGATATCGCTCTGCCCGTTTTTGTCACCGAACGAACCCAGACCCTTGTTTTCGATGCCAAGCGATTGCCCATCGATATCGAGTCCAAAACCCTTTCTGAGCTGTCCAGAGCAGACATCAAGGCACTGATCGATTATCAGGCCGATGAGAGCAAACTCATTTCGGTTACAGCGCACAATCGAGAAAAACTGTTGCAGCGGGCACGGGAGCATCAAAAGCACAGGCGCCATCGAGAGATCCTGCAAAACATGCAAAACCGCTCGCCACTCGAAACCTATATTGACATTCTCGAAATCGGCAGCGTGTGGGGATGTTATGTGCATGCCTGCTGGCAATGCGGCATGGCAATTAATCCGGAACTGGAAAAAGAATTCGACAGACAAACCGAACTGCTGGTATTGAACGGCGGGCTGCAAAATGCTTTTTATGAATCAGTGATGCATTTCAAAACCGTTGACCGTATATCGGCCTATATAAAGAATCAAAATCCAGCAAAATTCGCTCTGATCTGTTTCGACGGTATGGGCATGGCCGAATGGCAGGTTTTGCAGGAGAGTTTAGAGCTCGCTGTCGATGTCAAACCAGTTTTTGCCCTGATTCCAACCATCACGGCTATTTCACGCGCGGCCATTTTTTATGGCAATGCGGACGAGGTTTATTCCCTGACCAGCATCAATGAAAACAAGGCCTTTCAGACGATTTTCAGCGAGCAATCCTGTGCCTTTTTCAGAGAAAACGAGCTGACGCATTCGGATCAGCTTTTAGGCATCGATGCGGTCAAAGTGGTTTACAATGTATTTGACGATCTGGCCCATCGTACGCTGTTGCTGCAGAATCAGGCAAACAAAAACACCTGTTTCGACAATGCATGCCGATATTTGGCTCACTCAGCCATCAAAAAAGAGCTGAATCTGTTGCGCGAAAACGGATTTTGTCTCTACCTCTGTTCGGATCATGGCTCTACAGTAGCGGTCGGGAACGGACAGATCATTGACAATTATCTCATCGACACCTATAGCAAACGCGGCACCCTTGTGCGCAAGAGCCAGCTTCTTGAAAAATATGATGCCCATCGCTATGACATTCCTTTTATCAAGGACAAGGTCGTGCTGCTGGCCAAAGACCGCACCAGCTTTAGCCATAAGCATAAACTCGAGCTCACCCATGGTGGCATCACAATGGATGAACTCGTCGTCCCTTTTGTCGAGATTGCACCATGATTGGACTGGACCGTCCCCTGAAACCCGAATGGATCTACCGTTTGCTGAACATGATCGAGCCGGGCACGCCGGCAAGTGATTATTACCAGGCGTTCAACGATATTGCCCAGGAGCTGGTGGGGAAAGAAGGAAAGCGCAAAGTTCGTACGATTATCTTTCGCAGCTTTATCTACTCGATGCAGACCTCTGCCAATTTTATCGAAGCCAATCCGTTTATAACCTGGGCCCAGACGCGCTCTTTGCCAGATCTCAAGCCCTTGCTTCTGGCCAAGATTCTCATGGATTACAGCGTGACGCGGTTTATCACCCAAAAGATCTCACAAAACGTGAACGGGGATAACCGCTTTTCTTCATCGATTCTGCAGAAAAAGATGGTACAGGAATACGGCGACAGGGATGTGGTCAAGCGCTCGGTGCGATCGTTTTTGCGCACGCTGCACCATTTTGGCATTTTATCCCCACTTGACCCACAAACCTTTGTCCTGGGCAAAAAAATTGCAATAACCGACGACCAACTGCGGGATTTTCTCATCCTCTATGGCCGCTACCACCTTTACACCAGCACGATCGATTTATCGCATATCGATGCATCGTTGCTGTTCTATTTCGAAAAAGCCGATCTCTTGTATGTGGCGCAAAAATATCAGGGAAAGGAGTGGGAATATATTCGGGATGCGGGGAGGCGGGTGGTGATGTTGGGGATGGGATGAATGGTGCTGTTTAGCATGATAAAGATAAAAACAGTCACCAAACGAGGCAGAGCAGTTTGAAAAGCAGCTCAGAGACGAACACATGATTGTGCCTGTTGCAGGAAAGCCTGGCTGAAAACGGTTTGAAATTTCAATTTAAATTTCGCAACAGAATCCATGATCGTGAGGTACGTCTGGATACCGGCTGGGTGATCAAGATCGGTCGCGGATTCGACATCTATCAGAAACCGGAAAATTGGTACACGATCGGCACCAGCGATTTTGAATTGAGACCGTGTCTGGAGACCAAGGTGGATATTTTTAGGCAGGGGTGAGTGTTTTAGAACGGTTTAAAAACGGTTTTTTTATGAGTATGTTTGAACGAAAGATAATCGAAATCCATTGTGATGAGAGCGGGCATGAGCTTTTGACATCAGAGGCGAAAAACCAGAACAGGCGGTATTTGGGAATTGGTGCGATTCAAATTTTTTAACGCCCAAAAATAATAAAAAGACCGCTGTTTTAGAAATGGCACAGCGGTCAAAAGCCGTTTTGATCCCAAGCCAACAGGCAAAGGTAAAATGTTAATATCAGTTTTGTTACGAAATAACAAAAATAGAAACGCCCCTGCGCAAGCAGAGGCGTCGGACGAATGATGCTATCATTCGCGCTGTTAATGCAGTAAAAATATACAAAGAAACTTCACTTTTGTCAAGGATAATATGAATAGAGTGATTGTTTACATCGATGGCTTTAATCTTTATTTCGGACTAAAGTCAAAGAATTGGAAACGCTTTTATTGGTTAAATCTGCAAAAATTGGCACAGAATTTACTGAGCGCTGATCAGGTTCTCATTCGTACCAAGTATTTCACTTCACGGATCAGTTTACCCCCAGACAAAGCAAAAAGACAAAGCATATTTATCGATGCATTGATGACGCTAACTGATTTTGACATTTTTTATGGCCATTATCAGGCGAATACGATTACTTGCTATCGATGTCAAAATATTATTTCCAAGCCTAACGAGAAAATGACAGATGTAAACATTGCTGTAGAAATGCTATGTGATACATTTGGTGACTGTTATGATACTGCCATCCTGGTATCGGGGGATAGTGACCTCTTAGGCCCAATTCAAAAAATCAGGTCTCTCTTCCCGCAAAAACGTATTGTATTGGCTTTTCCTCCTGATCGATTTTCCTTTGCTTTAAAAACTGCTGCATCGGCCTATTTTATGATTGGACGAAAGAAATTTGCTGATAGTCTTTTTCCTGATCAAGTGGTTGATAACAGCGGTTTCGTATTAACAAAACCTGTTGAATGGCTTTGAAAAATGTATAAAAAGGATTTCTAATCAGCGTTGCGGAGTAAACGGATTTGAATTTACCAATATATTTCTGAGAAAATTTATCAGAAAGGCATTGATTGGTCCCAGAAAAGTTTATTTGCATTTATTCTTGGACTCTGATTCATGGCATGTCATTGGTTTTTTTCTACGCCATCAAGAATGTATAGTCTTATTTTGACCAAAAATTTCGTGTGTAATTAAGAGGAGAACAAATGAAAGATAAAACCACTGTAAAAGATACATCAGATATAGCAATTTTCGCGCGTAATCATCGTGACTATCTTGAAGCTGCCGTTGCAAGGAATGAAAACGATCCAAGCCGATTTACAACTTTTCGGGCAAGGAGTAAATGGAAAAAAGCTCAATCTGTTTTAAAGACTGATGGACCATTGCTTATCTATTTTGTGCCTGTTGGGAGTACGGGTGATGTAGAATATTTGGCTACGCTGCATAATATTCAATTGAATCCCCAAAGAGGTAATAAGGTTACGGAGACTTTTCTTGGGTTCGCTCTTGAGGACAGCGAAGTTCCGCATACAAGCAATGAGGGTTTGTGGGAGCAATTTGAGAAACCCGCCTTGACTCTTTATGTAATAAGTCACTGCAAACGTACCAAGCCCTTTCATTTCTCCGAACTGATAAAACATTCTGACGATACCCCAATAAGCCCTGATTTTGGCTACAGCTACTGTATTGTATATCCGCATTGTAAAGCAGTAGAGAATGATTTTTCCCCTGGGCCGGATGAAGTGACGAACTCAAAACGATTTCCTGAGGGGGCGGTCAGAAATGTCTTTGTTAATGCTTATGAACGAAGCAGGGCAGCTCGAAAGAAATGTCTAGATCATTACGGATTAAATTGTGTTATTTGTGGATTTAATTTTTTCAAGGCATATGGTGAGGCTGGTAGAGGCATTATTCATGTTCATCACATCAAATCTTTAGCAGGAATAGGCCAGGAATACGAGGTAGACCCGATTCGAGATTTACGCCCCGTTTGCCCCAATTGCCATGCTGTTATTCACTCACAAAAAGAGCAATTAACTATCGATCAAATGAAAGAACTCATATCCGGTTAAAAACCGGATATTAGATTGCAACTATATAAAAATATTTTTTTGTATCTCGAATTATGGGGTTGTTTTTTTCCTGTTTCCGGTGATCTGCCTGGTAAACCATTTGTACAGTTTTGCTGCAGGTCGGTCGAAGCGTGATGCGGTGGTAGAGCCGCCGAAATGCATTCCCGGCCAGATACCGGGAACGAGGCTAATCGCATGAGCAATGATACGATTCAACATTATGACGCGAATTCAGCCCGCTTTCTTCCCCGCTACGAAACCGCGGATGCGGCGTTTTTGCATACTCTGCAGCGGCAGTGGCTGCCCCCTGAAGGCCGCGTTCTGGAGATCGGCCGCGGATCCGGACGCGATGCGTGGTTTATGGCCTCGTAGCTGGGACTCGACGTCCTTGCCACCGATGGCAGCGAAAAGCTGATCGCGCTGGCGACACAACACCAGGTGCCGCCGGATGGAAAACAGACGCTCTTTGAAGCCTTCGGGCTCAGCCTGTAGCATCAAGAAAAAAATCGCGACAGCTTCGGAAGGAATTTGACCTGGACAATTTTGATCTATCGGTTCGAGTCACATTTTACCGTGCTACCGGTCACGCTCCCTTTTAATAATACATTACATAAACTTGAATCCTACAACTCGCGATTGGCTACCGCCTCTTGCAGTCTGCTCTTTGCAACATCTGCATAGATTTTCAAGGTCGAGGTCCTGGAATGACCGGTCAATTCCTGCGTCAAGAATACATCGCCGGTGCGATTATAGATATCCGTCGCAAAGGTGTGGCGCAAACTGTGGATCGGTGAAGGATTCTTGATGCCCAGCTTGTCCATTGCTCGGCGGAATAACTTGGTCAAGCTATCTGCAGTCAAGTGTATCACAAAGTCCTCCGGATCAAAATTTTCAATTTCTTTCTTGTGATCCAAGAGCATATCGCGCAGACGGGGGTGCATCGGCAAAACATGATCCTTCCTTTTGCTGTGAATGCGAATTTCATTGGTCATCCAATTGATATTTTCCCACTTCAAAGCCCTTGTATCGCTGAGTGTCTCTCTTGCAACTGCCTGACGGCGAAATCCGGTGTAGAAGTAAATCCAAAAGGCCAGACGAGCTTCTCCATCGAGTTCGTTTGCCATATTTACAACCTCAGTGGCATTCAAAATTTTCGGCAATTTGACATAGTCGGTTTTGTAATATTCGAATTCAGGTATCATATCCTTATTGATAATTCCTTTTCTACTGGCGCACCTAAAAAGAGTGGTGAGAATGCGCAAATCCTTGTTTACCCCGGTTTTACTTTTATTCTCGTCTGGTTTCCAACCTTTGCGCACATAGTTATCTCTTGACATCTGATAACGGATCGTTCGGAATCTGTCATAATCCTGCAGTCGGATGTCTTTCACTGGCATGTTGGGACCAATTACTTGGATCATCACCTGTGACAGGTTTCGGAATCGTTGCCATGTCTCACGGCTCACTTCGTATTTTCTCGCAGACAAAACCTGCTCGAACATTTCTGCGAGTGTGATCAAATCAGATCTTTGATTTTCTCCATCGGGATTGAACCGTTCCAAACCAGCCTTATCGCGGGCAATGGAAGCCTCTATGCGCGCTTTTTCAGCGTGCACATCTTTTAGGCTAATTCCGGCGGCAAGATAACGGCGATATTTTTTCCCGCGATAGTAATACTGAATTCGATAAGCATTGCCTTTCTTTTCAATGCAAGCCATGATGACATTCTCCTGAAATAAAAAGCGCCTGCTAACTGCGACTACTAACCCGAACGGGAATAGCTGGGGCCTCACGGCTGCCCAACAGTTAACAAGCGCTAATTATTATGCGGGAACTGATTATCCCGTTCGATTAGTAGTCGATAGAAAATACCAAGTACTCAGATAATTTTCAAGATAAATATTTTTATCATCTAGACACTGTCAGTCAATTCATGGTTTCCACCAGCTTGACCAATTCGCTTTTGGGGATCCTGACTGATCCAGCAATTCTGTGACCCTTGATCCGATGCTCCGCAAGCCAGCGGTAGACGCTTTTGGTCGATACCGCAAACATCTCGGCCACTTGTTTGACGGTATAATGCTGCTGCAGCTTTTTGCTGGCTTCTATGTCGAAAATACTATCCAATCAAGTGATCTCTGGCTATGCTAGACAGTGTCCGGTCGATTCTAATGATACTTATTCAATAACTTAACCTCGGCTTTCCCGCCGCGGGGGTTGCCCAGGGGGCTAATTTGCTGAATTGAACAAACAACAGATAATCTCAAAACGAAGCCATTTATCGGTTCTGATCGCGTGTAGGAGCCAGGTCTAGATTCTTTCGTTCTTTTTGTAGCTCTTTGAGCAGCATCAGGTTTTTAAATATCGATCGTTCCAGCGCACCTTCGTATTTGATCACTTTATCCAAATTTGGGGTACTCGGAATGGACCGAGTCAATTGGACTGCATCGAATCTCCTCTGCCAATCGACGATCCGGCGCATCTCTTTTCCTTTTCTCACCTCTAACCATACTAAATCGCGATGGATTTTTCCTTTTTGCTGTGGTGAAAGATTGCGCAGATATTCGATTGCCTGCTCCCGCTGTTCAGCGGTTGCTCGTGAAATATCCACATGAAGACGCTTCTTTAAAACAAATTCAATAGTTTCTTCATCTTTGGTATAGTCGATTAGATCTTCCTCCAATGCCTGCAGACGATCTTTTTGTTTTTTAATATCTTCTTCAGTAATCTCGTCATTGATTGAAAAAAACTTTAATTCGAACACCTCCTCCTGACTATCGGTAAAAACGGAAAGCTCATCACCTAGACTTGTACGAATATGTTCATCGATTAAAAGTCGCACTTCTCCGGTTTCATAGCGGAGAACTCGTCGCAATCGCCAATAGTTGGCTGCAATTTTCTCGACTAAAAGACTTTCCATCTGCCCTTCTGGTTTTAGATCGCGGTGGAGATTGTCATGCAGTTCCCAAAATTCTATTTCCCGCTCGCGTGGCTCACCTTTGTTAATAACGATTTCTTTGGAGAAAATGCCATGGCGAACCGCATTGCGTGCACTGATGGCTTTTCCTTCTTCACTCACCGGCCCAGTTGAGACCAGCGCATTCTGCCTATTGGCAGATTTCTGCTTTTCTGTTGTCATTGTAAATCGCTCCTTTCATTGGTTTGATGAATGTAATTGTGAATTTTTTTGAAGGCTTCGTCCCATTCTCGATTGAGTTCTCTCAGTTCATCTGGCGAATTTGTGTGTTTCAGTCGATTCTCAATTAACGCAATTTTTTTAAATGGCTTTTCACAGTTTTCATAATATTTTAAGCGATGTTTTTGGCGACTTTCATAGCTCAAGTTATGGCATTTCCGACAAGCGAAATGCTTAGATCCAATCGGCAGATATAAAGATCTGCATCGTTTTCCACACCATTGGCCATCATGCATATTTGGACAGACAAACCACCATCTTTCTCCCCCACTATGGGATGTAGTCGACGACAGCTGAATTTCCTCGTAAACATCTTCGTCATTGCCTATAAATGGATTACGCACATTATAGAGGAGTCTTAGAGCGCATGGCTCATCTCCTTCGTATTTCACCATAACAGCTATCACTTCAGCTGCATGATTGCCTAGAAAACAGATATAGGCATAAACGTTTCCTGGTCCCGCGTGCAATATTTTGCTTTTCGTAAATGTGCGCATATCCAACATGAATACTTCGCTTACGGTCAATTTTCTTTTTATTACCGCTCGTCCTACTTTTGGCTTTTTCATACAACCTCCTAATCGAGCAATAAATCGGTTTCCGTAATCATTAGCGAACTTCAACATTCAGATTATTATAAAATATTAATTATATTAGATTAGCGAATAGCATAAATATTCGCAATTTTGCAAAAACAGAACAGTTTTCCAAGACGTTGTAAAGCATTTCTACCATTTTTCGACTGATTATTGACAAATTTCAAACAAAATAAGCTTCTCAAGCAACTTTTAGGTCGATTAAAGAATACTTTTCCTATTTCGGTCCACTGTTCTATCATGTACCCTACTCATTCCTGGTGGGGGGCATAATAATTCCCCCCTTTTCCCGTGCAACCATGCATTGGTTTACCAGTTCCGGTGTGGGCAATATGGTTTGATCAGCCGGCATAGGATCAGCAATAATAATCCTTGCTGGCCGTCCTTTTCTCTCTTCAAGATTCCGCAAATATCTCTTGCTGATTGCAGAATTTACTCTCCGAAGGGCTGCTGACTTGTCCAATCCGAGTTTTTCAGCAACTTCCTTGATAGATACTTCATGCTGACTTCCATCGGTCATTAACTCGACAGCCATGACAGTTTCTCGGATTGTTTTAGGAACAGCAAAATCGAGCTCATTGCTTATCAGATCATTCATCAGTTCGCGCACAACGATGTAATCTTCAATTTTAGCAATAATCCCTTTGTCGGCGATTTTTCTTTGCGCCTGATAGAGTATTGCATGAGCCCGAATGAGGCTCAGCACTTGCGCAAAATCTCTACGCAATCGAACTGCAATTGGCCGAATGTTTTTTGCTATCTCCTTCGCATAGGGTATTTCAACCTGGTGGGTTGCAGACTCTAGCCATTCATTCAATGCATGCCAGACAGAAACATCAACCATTTTGCCGTTGTTATTTGCTAAAGACAGTAAAATCGCTCCTGTCTGTTCTTGTGTGTCAGAAACCGGTATGGTCAACATGCGCGTCTCATTTTCAGGATGAAGATGAATTGCCGTTGTTGTCAGGATCAGGCCGGTCGGGCCCTCCTTTTCAATCAAGCGCGACCTAAATCCGTTATCGGTTTTTTCGACTGTTTCGTAGCGAATGTGGCCTTCACTCAGTAGCGATCGAATCAAGTAGCTTGATATTTCACTTTGCATTCCGCTATATTCATAGACTATTAAAAAACGGTGAGACAGCGGCTCGTCAGAATAGGCCAAAGCTCTGTCGCTCATTGCGGTGAGCGCATAATATGCATTGGTTGGGAAAAACTTGAGGACTTTTTCAACTACGAATGACTTGCCGCATGAAGAAGGCCCTCTGACAGAAAGAGAAATTGGCTTGTCAAGGAATCGGCTGATCAGCGCCAGAAAAACCAATTTTGCCAGACGCGTCTCACCCACAACTCCCATCTGTTTATGAAGTGTCCTGCAAAAGACTTCGAGAATATCAGCTTCTTTAGCCAGAGACTCGCATTTCCCCCAGGCGTGTTTGGATCTCTGTTTTATTTCACAAGCATGGAATTCTTCATAGGATTGTGCACAATCAACAAATTGATTCCATTTTTCTGTAAATTTATCCGGTTCAGCCAGATAAAGCCCGGAAGGATCCTTGTATTCACCCAAATATAGGAGCATGACCTTCTTTTTTATACCGGAGTTTTGCAGCCATTTTTGGACTGCTGCGCCTCCGCTATCTGGTTCGATAACCACAAATATTTTTGGAATATCGGCAAAATAACCTGCCCAATCTTCCTTCCAGGATGATGCACCCGGGATTCCTAATGCCGGGATATCAAGATACCACAATGTCTGCGCATCGCTCTCGCCTTCCACAAGGACGATAACTTTTTCTTTTCTTGCCATCTCCAGCTTCCAGAGGCCGTATGGGCATGGTTTGGAGCCCTTTTTCCATCTGAAGCGATTATCCATTTCGTTTTTCTTGAGTGCAGTGCGAAATCTAATCGCGATTTCATGGCCATTCTCATCAAAATAGGGGATTCTCAACACGGGATGACTTGACAGTGATATTTGTGAGAGTCCAATTTCTTTAAGATACTCCACTGGCAACTTTTTCTCTTCTGAATACTCCGCCAATGTGCAGCCAGTGTTCGGTTGAGCGGTTGCAGTTGTTACAGAAGACATCAAGCCCTCCCCTCCCTTGATTTTTGATCTAATAATTTCACTGCATGTAGGGTGAAAACACTTGCCGATCGAATCGTCACTTTTAATTGAGAATGTTTTGTGGTGGCAAGAAGGGCATTCCGTTTTCTGCCCGGGATGAGCATTGATACCATAGTGTTCGGCAAGAATTTGCGTCACTGTTTGCATCATTCTTCACCTTCTGCTTGTGCAGTATCATTTGTTGTTGCTGGTCCTAAAACCCGAAAATAAAAAGCCCCTTAGATCCTACTCGGCGAGAATTGATCTCAGGGGCATCAAATGTACATCAAGAAGACGATGTCTTTTTATTTTGCCGAGTATGATCCTTTCACTTATTACGCGTAACAAACTGAGGCAAGTTGTAACAAATTGTGTTACAATTTTAACTGCCGTGAACTAAAGCTGCCAGTTGATCTTTTTTTCTGGGTCATAACAAAGGTGGGAACCGGTAATAATACTTCTCCGAAGATGTATTGCCAATGGTTTATGGTGTTTTTCAATATCAGAAACAGCTCGTTTGATTGCCCGGGTTACTGCCACTCTGGTTGTATCTTGATAATTTGCAGAGGCCTTTGACTTGCCGAATGGCGTGGTACTCTGTTTTAGCCTTTTTTGAAGGATTTCTAATCTTGACTCCAGCTCTGCCTTGGCTTCGAAATCTGTTTCAATTTTGAGTTGTTCTTTAAGATCTGAAATGCATTCTTTTATTCTTTTAATAGTTTTTTCATCTAGCATTTTCCATCTAACAGCACCTTTACTTCGAGACATGCCAATGTTTTTCATTTGTTCGTCTGAGTACTTTTGGAATTCGGACTCTGAATAAGGTTCCTGTTTTCCCTTCAGATCCATATACAAATCTGAGCAATCAATGCTATAGCCCGGCTTTAGTAATAGCTCATGAATATAGTGCAGGCCATCTTTATTCTTCATTCTACATGTCTCACTATCAAAATTAATTAGCCATATTTCACCTGTTTTAATAAAGGTCGGTTGCTTTACATCTTCCAAGATTGGCTTTCTCGGCACTCGGTCAGATAAATATTGAACAAGCAAACAGGTATCAGGCAATGCTTTTTTCCGAATAGCCTGAGAATGTTTGCTAAGCGAGTCATCAAGTATCTTACATACCTCGCCGGCATGCCGCTTATGAAGATCGTATATTTCCTCAGCTGCAACACTCGCTGGCATATTCATCCAACGCAAAACTCTTGCAGCTTCGCCGAATCGAGAGAAAAATTCGTTGTCTGTAATTTCATTGATTTCCAAATATGTTTTTATATAAGATTCAACGAGTGTCTGTTGATCACCAGCCTCGAGCGCTCCAGAAATAAAATCAATCCTATACATATCTGCTGGATCGGACTCGGAGTATTTGCTGGCAAGTGCAGCGATTCGCCTGTTGACGCATTGCAAACAGGTGCCACAATGTGAAAAAAGAAAAGCGCTATCCTGTGTGTGTGTGCAGCTTTTTGTCTGGCTGATAAGTTTTTTGCAGCCGGCATCACCGACAAGATTATAGAGCTCTGCTTTGGTTTTCCAAATAAAGGGATTTTCGACCTTAAATTCATGGCCAAAGAGTTGCGAAAAAAAGTTGGTATAATTATTAAGCACTCCTGGATGTGTCGTCCTAGAAGCACGAGTGCTGATCAGCTGTTCTGCAATCGGTAAATTGAAGCTCGTTATACCATTTTCATGTATTTTTATCGTATTGACGTTGAACATCTTTGCGAGCGTTGCTGCGAGGGACACAAAAAGAAATGATCTTGTTGTTTGAGTATATTCTTTGGTCAATCTACTATTTTTATTTATTGTAAAAGGAGAATAGATAAAAGCATTTTTTTGTGCAAAACGGGTCAGCCCTTTGGCTAATTTGTTCTGGACAGATCCTACTTTTGATGAGGGGACATGACTAACAAGAACCGTTCTTCTCCCATTTACTACAATCTCCTGCACTGCGCCTGCCAGTGAATCCATCCCACCAGAAAATAACAGCACTTCATCTGCATTAAAAAATGGATCACTTTTAATGCCAAAATCAAAATATTGTTCAATATAGATGCTTTGAGTCAGAGTCAGCTTGCAAAACTCAAATTGATAGAAATCATCGGACACTGTTTGTAGCGCATCTTGTAGACATTTGACGATAGGTTCTGATGACCAAATGTCAGGACGGCGAACAGCGATATAAAACAGGAAATGTCTGCGCCATTGGGCGCCAACTCCAGGGTCCGTATTCGGACCGCGAGAGACGGCTTGGTCAGCAGTATAGACATAGGAAGCAATCTCAACCAGATCTAAAAGCAGATCTGGAATATTGGTTTTTAAACTTTCACACACATTCTTGATTTGGCAATTGACGTTTTTTTGGGGACCAGTGGTGTTTAAGACTAGCGGAAGGCGTTCATCAGGTTCTGATGTAACTTCATAACCACCACAAAATACTTTAACTTTTTTATCCACCTCACGCCCCCCCCACCGAAAGTTCTTTCCGGATATTGTTGAGGGCGATAGCAACAAAACGTCTCGATTTTTCTAGATCAATTCCACCAGAAAAGGTTTCTTTGCCAAACCAACCACCTGCAGATTGCAGAAGACTTTGGGAAACCTTTCTGCAATAACTCTGAAAAGCTCTTGAAAAATTAGAATGATTCTCAATAGTCGTAAATCTTTGTTGTGGGCCTACATGGTTGGACAATTCTCTGCTGAGATAGTAATAAAGATAGCGATGAGTGAATCGAGCAAAAAATTCATGCCCCAAATGAGCGAACTCTTGAGATTTAGCAAAAGCCCTAAATGAATCCTGAATGTCTTGTGAAGTCGCCTCAAAGAGACTTGGTAGCTTTTCACCAACAAGGCGAGTTATACTTTCGACTGCAGCCAGTTGCGCCATTTCTCCAATGTCGGAGCGATGCCCAATTTGTCTATTATAAGCATCTAAATGATCTGTGATCGCTGCAGTGATCTCTGGCAGAGAAGGATTCTCGCCAACATCGATTCTCAATCTTTTTAATTCATTAGCAAAATCATCGCTTCTGGCTGCAATCGGCAGTTTGGTCAACAGCCAGAACGAATAGTTTAGCGTTGGATCGTTGTTTGCATTTACAAAGTCTTCAGCTGATGCTTCCATGCTGAACTTTGCAATAAGCGATAGAGGGGCGTTGCTCCTGAGTAAATCGACAACCCGATTCCATTTCTTTGTGTCAGGTAAACGCCCTAAACGGATATGCCCCATATTTTCCTCAGCCCGATCTGCGAGTCGTCTTGTCGTACAAAACTGCTCTTGTTAACTTTTCGCATAAATAAAAAAAAGCACAATGCCCCTGAAAAGATGAAAGCATTGTGCTCTCGATATAATGACGAAAGAAACAGATTTTTACATAATTATTGCGCTCCTAAACTTGCAGCTCAAAACACTTTCAATAATCATAATGATCTTAAAAATTTATTGACTAAAAATCAAGGATTTTTATATGATAATTCATGTTTTCATATTTTTGTGAGAAGGTAGTATTGATGGATCAAGGGTTTTTCTCATATTGAGCTTTTAAAGGATTTCATAAATATAAAACAATAATTATGTTCAGGTAACGGAAAGCGTAACCAGCGCAGCAGCGGCTAGGGGAGGAGCTGTGGGCTGCGTCTGGTTGACGCATGGGTTAGGCTATGGTAATTTAGAATTAAATCAGTTCAATTTTAGTCGTTGTCATACTACCCGTTATCGAAACTTTCACAAAAAAATCTACTGATGGAAAATCCTTTGCAAAAATCTGATAGTATAAAATGTAATCACCGATGCTGTCAATTATTGGGCGACGAGGTCTATAATCCTCTTCACTATGCAGTCGTACTACTGATGGATTATTGTAATCAATTGCTAATAAATCAATTGTGACAAAATCTTTGGGAAGTATCGTTGCGGAATAGCTTAAAGATTTACCAGCCCATTTTAAAAAGCTACGATCAGCAGGTAAGTATGGCTTCCCATTATTTAATCGGATTTCTTTAAGGCGAGCTACACTGTCAAATGCTGCTGAATCTATTCTGTTATTAGTCACAATAAGATGGTAGACAAATTCTTGGTAACTTCCTGATTGGTCAGTATAATTTATTGGCTTCCCATTCTCGCCTATCCTTAAATCGGTAATTGTGAGATGTCGGCTATAACTAGGTAACCAATCACTTTTGGCGAGTTCTTCTTTAAATAAAGAAACCACTTCAGAATTGTTATTAAATGTCCGAGCATTACTCATCAAATATTTTGAAAAACCTTCCAGCTTGACATTAATATCTTTCATAAAAATAACATATTCGTAACCTAAATAATAAGCAAGCGCAAGTTCTTGATGTGAAAATAATGATCCACGTCTAATATTATTAAAGGAGCCGGTTGAGATCTCCTCACGGGCAAAATCGATAAAAACATAGTAATCCGATGTCTTTAATTCATTGATGATGTTAAGATTTATATCCTGGATACTTTGGCTTTCAATAGCAACGTATGGATTAAAGCCCTGAGAAAGTAAGAATTCTTTTATTGTTGACGCTATGTTTCTTTCATATTCAGATGATTGTCCACAGCTTATGAAGACTTTTCCAGGCATATTAATTTCCCTTCTGGCCTAATGACAAAATCACGGGTGCGACCACAGAGAAAGTATCCCTGAAAAATAGAGAGAACTACATCGACTCATTGAAAAGCTGGTTCGGTTTAGCATCCCGTGCATTTGATTGTTAGGCATTTTCTTGTGGAGATCATAGAATTTGCCGTCGCAATCATTGTTGTCTTTTTACTCCCAATCTTAACTGTGCTCAGTCCATTAATCTTTTATGGGGTAGAAGCAGGTATTTGCCGGAAGCGGACTTTGCTACAAGATGGAAATAATAGAAACTGTCCCCAAATCCAGCGATAAAAAGGCATTTCTTCAGACCTTGCTTTGCAACCTCGTAAGGGCAATCTATTTCCCGGTCCTGACCTTCTGGATTGTTAATACTCTTATGTTCTTCAATGCTGTCACAAAACGCCTCCCAAATAGTCTCTTCATCGCCAGCTATCCAAGGACCTCCTTTCGTCTGTCTATAGAAACTTTCTATTTCGACCATCTCTTCTTTTGAAATAGGCATCAATGTTTTATATATCTTTCTCGCAGCGTTTAATTTATCTTCATGTTTATGTTTTTTTTGAGAGGACGTTGATTGGGTACCACTTCTCGAAGAATCTAACTCGACAGTGATCCCTGGTTGGATACGCTGGAGAACTTCCAATGCTGCCGACCTCCATTCTTTTTCCTGTGCCAACTTTAGAAGATCTGGGACGGCGTCTGTGGCGTCGGATTCCATGTTAGCGAGAGTACTCAAGGCGAAATTCCTACGTCTAAAATCTGGCCTTTTTTCATGCAAGGCGGTCATTAGCGCTGGTACTGCCTTTGACCCCATTTGTCGGAGTTCAGCGCTAGCAGAAAAAGCAAGATTCATATTCCGAAGTTGTAAACTAAGGATTTCCACCAGCGCGGGAATTGCGGGCTCGCCAATGGAAGCTAGAAGGTCGACTGCACTCATTCCGAAATGCACATGATTATGAGGGGAATCGGATTTGAGAATTCGCATGATAATCGGAATAGCCTTTTCCCCAGATTTCTCTACAACATCACGCTCGTCCACGGAGATTCTGCCTTGCTCCTGCAATTTACGAATGATCTTTTCCACTTCACCACTACTGAATAAACTTCCAAGAATTCCCATTGTATGCCTTCTCTTTAATCTATGTATGCATAACTCCCCGCATCACTTGCTGGCGGAGGCGGGCGAAGCCCGCTGTAGCCGGTCAAGTGCACTCGGATGTTATGCGGCATCTTGGTTGATGCAGCCGCTGGTTGTCCACTTTCGACCCGAAGAGGCCACTGGGTGACCGGCTTACGAGCAGCTCTCCGAGTGCTTGGAGAAAATCGTTGAGACAGCCCACGACGCATCTTTCAGCCAGTTCCTTGGCAATAGATTGGGGAGCATCAGGCAGCCGGCGTAACGAAATCGTCCCGCATCCTGAACGCGGCGGAAGAACCGCTCTCCACAAGAACATCGAACACATACACGATCTCCTCGCGCAGAGCTGGATCGCGCTTGAGTTCCAGCGGCCGTGCGTAGACGTGCCGTTGGAGAAGAACTTCGAGCATGAAGACGGTGTTGGACTCACGCAGCATGTCGGCGGGATTTCCGCGCCTGAGCGCGTTCGCGATGCGCACAAACGCGGCGGGCATGGAACGCTCGCCGATGTGGTAGAGGAAGCGAACATAGCTGTCCAGCACGATCCAGACCGGCGGCAGCGCGTCAAAGAGTACATCGACGTAATGGGCGTAGCCTTCAAGGCTACGCCAGTGACGGACGTTGTCCTTCCACCACACGGTCAGGAAGATCGTCGACAGCACCTCGCTGCCGTGGGGATGCTCTCTGTCCAGATGCGCGAGCCACTTGGCGCGCTTGACCCGCTCGGCAAACAGGTTCCATAGGAACCAGTAATGCGGCGTATTGGGGTTGCTGTCCTCGCTGCTCGTGAACCCCTGGATGACGTTGTGGACCTCGCGCGGATGCCGGTCAACGGCCTCGAGGATCGGCTGGAGGACTTGCTCGGCATCGGCATCTGACGCGCGCATCACAAATTGCTGAATGCGGTCGGATATGGCCTGCTCCCTGTGAAAATTCCTGTCGCGCCGGTCGGGAGCATGATCGTGCTCACGGTTCCAGCACTCCACGAGGTCTTCGCTGGCGCGCCGGTGTGCGACCACGGCCAGAGGCTCGTTGGGAACCTGGCCCAGGATCGCGAGGATCTTCGCGTGTGCCTCGGCTCCGAATATCTCAGTGATGTCGAACCTGACGTGCGCATCTTCGGCGATTTCCCCTTCGGTCCAGAACCGCCCGCGAACGTCTGCAGCCGCGGCGGCCGAGATCGTGTCCGGCGTGCGACGCTTGTCGTAACGCTTCTTCTCCTCGGCGTTCCAGTCGCGATCGGCAAGAGCGGCCTCGGTTGCGACGGCATTGACGGCGCGCAGGGCAAGAGCGGGGTTCGCAGCCCATAACTTGTCGTTAATGCCCCAAGTGGCGTACCAACGGACCTCGTTGATCGGATGGGTTAGCGCGGCAATAAAGGCCTGGCGCACGCGCGGCGTCTGGGCTTCAGTCAGGGGCTTGGAGAGCAGCAGTGGCACGACGAAGGCACAGGGGCGGTCAGCCAGCATCGAAAACCGCTGCACGCGTTCGTTGGTTCCCCACTGGTCCGAGTGTCTGGAGATTTCGGAGCAGATGACGTCGATGCACCACTCCTTCTCTTCCGGCGACATCTCGTCCCAGTGATCGCGGGCGCAGACGGCAGCCACAAATCCTGGAGCGTTACGGCTGTTGTCGGGATGTGCCGCGGTGCGGTCCATCCCCTTGGCACTTGCCAGCTTCTCCCGCCACTGGGCGGGGTCGGCAGAGCCGGCCTTCCGTTGGAAGACTTGGAGGCCCCACATGTAAACACCCAGACGGGCATTCATCTCGCCCATCTTCTTCATGCTCTCGTCAATGAGTTGCTGAACTTCCGGAGCCGGAGGCTTGGATTCGAGGCGGATGTAATTCATCGCAGAGCCCTCTCCGTCCGCTGCCGATGTTTCGCCCGCTGCGGGCTGATCGTGGGTCACGTCGTACTGACGGAGGTCCATCCGGTGAAGGGCGAGCTGCCATGTGAGGTCGTGCTTGTTGCGTTTGTCCGGCCCGGGCAGCGCCGCGATGTAGCGGTCGATGATGGCGTGAACCCGCGGGGCCATAGGACCGAGTTGCAGGTTTGCGATGGCCGCTTCAAGGTCGTGCTTGCGGTGCGGCAGCGCGTTCGACTTCTTCCGCTCCTCTTCGTAGATCTTGTTTTCAGCGCGGAAGGTCGGGAACAGTCCCGTGAGGCTCGAAGTCTGGTGCTCGCCGGTCATGCGGCTGCGATCAATCTCGATGTAGTCCTGCACCGACAGCAGCACCAGAAGGGCCTCGCCTGACCGGTGAGGATGAGCGGTCGCCACGCTTGCGACGACGGCTGCGAGCGCGGCGGAATCGCTGCGCTGGAGAATTTCGAGCAGTACCGAGTCTATCCCCTCGGGATGGGATTTGGCGTAGTCGAGCAACCACTTTTCGAAGGCCATCAGCAGCGACTGGAGCGAATAAGGCCCGACGGTCATGCCGCGATAAAGGCCCCAGAGACGCGGGTTCGCCCATTGCTTCCGCCTGGCCCCGTTAGCAAACGTGAGTTGGACTTCCCAGGCGGGTTCGAGGGAGTCACGGAGATGCGGATGTGCGTACCACTCGGCACTGTGATTGAAGACCTGGATCAGGAAGTCGAGGCCTTTTCTCGGATGGTATGTGAGCAGGTTGATCCACGGCCCCCGGAAGGCACTAGCAGGGAAGAAATCATGGCGCAGGTGTTCCTTGATGCCGAAGTAAAGGTCAACGTCGATGGATGAGCGGCCATAGGGTTCCGAGCGTAGATATTCCTCCGTGGCGAGGAAGGTATCCAGTGCGACGGAGATCAAGAGGTCCGGCAGGTCGCGCGCGGCGGGCGCACTGTCGAGCCCCGCAAGGAGGATGCCGCGGAATTCCTCGGCGACGGGATCTTGGCGGCGCCCTTCCTTGATCTGCCCGCGCAGAACGGCTTCAAAGCGCGCGGGGTCGGCTTTCGGGATCTTCGCAATCACCTTCAGAATGCGTTGGCGCATGTCTCCTCCCCTGTAGTGGTCAAAGCGCGGGAGGAGCCAATGGGCAATGCCGGCAACATATTCGGCCTCGTCGATGTCAGGTGCCCACCAGCTGACGCCCCGCACGGCATCCTCGATCAACGCGAGAAGCAGCGGTGCGTCTTCTGGTCCGAAACTGCCTATGTTGCGGTGCACCAGCCTCACGACGGTTGCCCAGACCGTGCCTTCCGGCACGCTCAGGATCGAGCTGTGGCCGCGCACGTCGGCAAGCCACACGGGCGACGTCACACAGGCGACGCGCAGGAGGTGGATGACCCGCTTGAGGATGGCGCGGTCATTGGCGAGCAGCTCGGCCTCGTGATGCGTGAGGAATTCTGACGCGGACGGTGCCTTGAGCAGCGAGACCAACGTATCGTCACGGAACTGGGCGGGCACGTCCGCCTGTGCGATGGCCGCGCTGAACAGCCGGTCCGCTGCGGGTGCGTCGCGGTCAACCAGTTCGGCAACCCACTTCCGGTACGAGCGGCGCACCGCAGGATGGGGCCCTATCGCTGACGACAATGCCTTGAAGGCCGTCTCATCCGTGAGGTGCTGTTCCTCGATCCATTGAAGGATGGCCCAGTCCTCGAGGACGTCGTGCGCCGTCGCCACGAGCAAAGCATTGCTGTAGGGCGAAACAACGAGGGAGTCCTGTTTGAGGAGGGCGATAGCTGCGGCATTGAATCCAGTAGCTGGCACGTAATCCGACAGGGCACGCGCCCTGCGCACCGCCAGCTCCTCCAAAGCCACTTCGCGCAGGCGCGGCATGCCGTCGGCCGGATTCTGGTCCGCGCGCACGATCTGCCGCCAAAAGACGGCGCGGAAATCGCGCTCGTTCTCCGGAAGCGGACGCCCCGCATCCCACGGAATCTGCAATGCCTTGTCGATGAAGTACGGATTGCGCAGGATCTCGCGCAGGGCGGGGTTGGCGAGTGGCACTGCCAGCGACGGGAAGGCGGCCTGGATTTCCTGCAATTCGGTGTCGTCAAGCGGCGGAACTTCGATGACCGCGTGATCAATCCCCGCCGCCTGGAGAAAACTGGCCCGTACCTGCTCCACGGAATAGTCGCGGCAGGTCATGAGAATACCGAGGCCGTCGTCGGACTGGGCGAGCGTCATGAGGTCGCTGAACCCGTCGCGCGTCGGCTTCTCAAGCAGGCGTTCGACGCTCTCGATCACGAGCACCTTGCGGCCCTGTGCGCCGAGGATAGCCTGAAGCTCCGTGGCGCACGCCGGGATCTGGCTGTTGTGGAGTGTTTCGTCGATGTGGGCGACGGCGAATTCCTCGACACGGAACCCGAAAGCGAATAAATCGCGGGAGAGAAAGGCTACCGCTTCCTTCCCGATGACGGACTTGCCGCTGCCCGCCGGGCCCGTGATTAGGACGACTTGCCTCGCCTCGATGGCCGCAAGCACTTTGTGGACGATTCCAGCGCGCCGCAGGTGGAAAGCAGGCCCGATCGTCGTGCGGATCTTCCGCAGCACGAAGTCCGTGTGGTCCTTCAGTGCCGTCAGTACCCGCTGCTCGTGCGTGCCCACCTCGCCGTACGCCTGGACGAGAGCGGCTGGAAGGTCGGCGCGTTTCAGGCTCCGTGCCGCCGGTCCGGCCTCGCTGGCATGGCCTAGAAGAGCATCCCAGGCAGCCGTCGCACTGGCGACGGGATCTGGGTCGGTAGACTTGAGGGCGAGCAGCGTCTTGATGTGCGCCTCAGTCTGGCGAGTGGAGGTGTGCAGGTCGAGGCTCAGGACGTGGAGCACCCGCAGGAAAGGCCACAGGTCTTTGGCGATGACGGGCGTTCCTTCCAATCCGCTGACGATGCGGCAGAGCTCGTTACACTGGTGGACGGACTTCTTCGAGATGAAACCGTCGAGAGACAGCCGCCGTTGGAATTCTTCGCCGTCGGCCGCGCCCCGCGCGCAGTCGAGCAGCCCGACGAAATTCTCGAGAAGCGTATTCGTGCCTCGCAGCGTGACGAGCACGAAGCGGTCGTGCTGGGGATTGAAAGGGTCGGCCTCCTTGAAATCCCTCCAGAAGTCGCCAATGGCCTTCTTGCATTCGTCGTCGTCGGCACTGATGGTGAAGCTGCGTTTCACCTGCCCGACGAGCCGCGCAGTCGCCCCGCCTGCGCGCGCGCAGACGACGAGAACGTCGTCCGTATTGAAGCCGAGATGTTCGGTCTGGAAATGGACTTCGGTGACGCTGGTATCGGTCAGGATCGGCGGGATGCTGCGGACGAGCAGCTGCGCTAGCCAGTAAGCCGCGACGTGTTGCTCGAAGAACACGCCCTCGCCACCTGTGGAGATCGGACTTGAAACTCGTTTCTGTCTTGGGCCGTCCATGTAATCCACCAAATGTTCCACTGTTTCAGCTAGTCAGGGAAAGCCGTGCAAGCCTCGTTCGATGACGACCTCATGCGACTGGCTGCACGTCCCGTCCGATGGTTCCACGGAGCAAGAGTAGCAAGAACGCTTGATGTCGCATTGGCATGGTGGTGCTTCCACTGAGAGTCCGGTCTTGTCCTATAGCGAGCCATCAAAGGACGACTGCGATGTGCGTTCAATGCCGCATAACATTAGCATTACCGGCGAAACCGGTTGGCGCGACTTTTGGCACAAAAGGCGTGACAAGCGGTTTTGTCCGCGTTTATGCACAGGTTATACCTAACTTTGAGACCAACCCCTACGTTTTCGTTTCTTTAATGCGGGAACACCCTCTCCCGGCTCAACAATTGTTGTAACATTCAAATTCGGCATTCTTTTTTTCACTAATTGCCCAATTGGCTTATTTGTTTCTTTGCTTTCTTTAACTAATTCACTAAATAATTCCATGTCGATTTCTTGACCATCTTTAGATTTTATTAAAGTGTGGGTTTTGAAGGTTGCTTTACTCTCATCGTCAACTAAGGTCATATGGTCAGCTATTATTTCAATATTATCTTCAAATTCAATAATATTCATTCCTCTTCCTTTATCATAGCCAATTGCAACATTCCCTTCGTTTTGCCTTATATATTCTAGTGTCCACAAATCTTCATCATTAAATTTAAGATGATAGTCATTAAATTTTATAAACGGCAATCCGTCTACCTTCATTTGCAAATGAAAATGAGGATCTGTCCCATAGTTTGTATTTGGGTGACCATCTTTATCAGAATGGCCCACAGAAATCGACCACTCAATATTTTTATATTTAGCAGTATATGAAATTAACTGATTGCTAGGCATTTCATATCTTAAATCATTTATATTTCTAATCGGTTTTTCATAGTTCGCTACCCACCGAAAATAACTATCAAGATGAAAATACCCAAGAGCCTCATTTTTCAAAAATCTATCGAAGTGCTTTTTTCGGATATTTTTCGGATATAAAAACCAATGATAGCAAAAAATATTTTCATCAAAATCCTCAAGGTTCAAATTACATAAAAAGCATTTATCCTGTTTCATTGCTGCAACGAAGCTGTCATAAGCCTTTTGATTCTCTTCTTCCTGAACTCGATGAATTTCTGCAATCTCGCTATCTGTAAGGGATTCAAATAGCTTTTTTAAATCAACATTCTTGTATGGATTACTCATAATAGTTACAATGCTCTATTAGGTATAACGACCAGCGTAACCAGCGCAGCGGTGGCGGTGTGTGGAGAAGGGAAGCTGCGTCTGGTTAACGCTTGGGTTAGACCATTTTAGTAAGTGAACTCAATATGCTTTTCTCTCCACCCAATTATATTTTCGCTGGAAGATAAAAGTTCAATATGATTATTATTTTCGGGAATCTCTTGGACATTAATTCTTATTTCAAATTTATAAGAACCAATTGGTAAGGATGCCCAATACATTCGTACAACGCCTGGTGATGTTTGTCGCATGTCAAATATTTCATTTCTTTGTACTTTTGTGGAACCATCAAGTGACCCCGGATCGAATTGAATGGTAATGTTAGTTGGAAATTTAATAATTAACCTAACATCTCTTTCTGGTTTAGATCGACGATTTATTATGATAAAGTGAATTATGCCATTAAAGTTTTTGTGCAGTTTCAGAACATCCTCTTTGGTAACAATATCAATATTCGCTGAATGACTTTTATCTTTTGAATGTTTATAGAATGGTTCTTTTGGCACAATTACGTCAACAATATGATTGAAACTAAATGGTTCCATTTTTTTCAAATTATTGAACACAAAATCCAGATTTATATCAGGAATGTCAACATAATCAGTAACTTTATCAAAAAACCAAGGCATCAAATTGTTCGTGAATTTTAAAATGTAAATTGGCAGTCCTATTGAAAAGCCATACCTAGTTCGAATGAAATAATTTGACTGGTTTCGAGAATAGATGCATTATCTGTCCACGCACACAAAAGTGCATTTGAATTTAGAAGTTCTGCTTTTAGCTTATGGATTAATGGTGAGCCGACTAAAGATCTTTCAGCAAAATATAGTTCATAATTCCCATCCAGCATTATAAAAGCCTCACTGACAATGTTCGTGACTGAATGATCCTTTGATGCGTGTGAATAGAAAAAGCGTTCTGGCGTCCAGTTTATTGACATAATTAATTTCTATCCGTTTTTTTAGTTGTTTAAGAATGTAGATTAAACAGAAAATTCTGAATTTTCATCTTTCAAGGACAACTGTCCAATTATTTGTATTATTTGAATCAAATTTAAGAACTATTAAAAAATATTCTTTGTCATTATGTTTCTCACTTATTTTTTTCCATTCAAATGCGAGATGTTGTGCAGCTCGGACTGTACTCATTTCGGACAATCCCGCTATATAAAAACAGTAACGGTTATTAACTTTATCGAATATTCTTTCTATAAAACCATAAGCCAAATCAGTAAACGCTGGTATTCCCTCTACTGTAAATGAGACAGATTCTTCACTAAAAGCAACTTGTGAATTCTGTAGCCGTTCTATTATTGAAGAGGCTACATTATATACTGGTCCACCGAATGAAATTATTGTACTTGAAGTCTCGATTTCAGCGTCAGAGTTAGGTGAGCTTATAATTGCCATTTTAATATCAGAAAGAAGGATTGTACCAAGAATATTAGATTTGTCGGATAGCGAAGGTATAAAGTAATTAAATAAGTCTCGATATTGATTTGCTGCATCTAATTCACCTTTTACGATCGCATGTCCAGAATATGAATGCAATAAACCGTCAATACCAAAAGCCCCTCCCAGAGGGTATTGGTCAAAAGAGATTTGTGTTCCCGATGGAATTATTTCTCCATTAAAATTTGTTGGCTGTATTCGAAGATTTGAAATATATATTGCGATTCGTTTGGTTTTACCTATACCAAAAAAGTTTAGGAGTTTTCGACGGCGAAAGCCCATATAAAAGAACCTAGCGACTAACACACTCAATAATAAAAATAAAAAATCTGACAAAATATTGATGCAGATGTCAGTGCACATACTATGCTCACTTGTTAGATTCTCAAGTACCTTTTGACAGTACATATCAATATCCCTTATTTCTTGGCAAATGATATATTCATTTTCAGCAATAATAGTTATGGTCTAACGGTTGGCGTTACTTGCGGGTGGGAGGGCGTAGATAAAACTCCGAGAGCGGGATTCTGTTCGCGTGTAGAAAAAGCCCGAAGATGGCGCAGAATCCCACCCGTCAAGTGCACGCTTTGTTGGGCGGCGTTGTTTAGCATTACTTTTCATTTGGAAACTTTCTATCTTTGGTTGCTGACAATGCGGCTTTCTTATATCTTTTATTTGCGTAAAAGCGCAACGCTATAAATGATATGATAAACGAAATCACACCGATAATTCCTAACATTATTGGCTGACTTGTTATAAGGCTAACTAAAATCGCAATTATTAATGCGAGCAATAAACTAATTATAGATTGTGCGGTTTGTCTGATGCCCGAAGAATTTCTTGTTACCCAACTTGTTGGCTCATCGTGAATTTGCCAGGGCAGGTGCTTTGCAATAGGTGGAAAATCATCAGCAAAAAATCGTCTAATCCTGCCTATTCGACGCAAATTTTTATCTGTGTTTATGTCTCTTGAGATTGTAAATCTGAATGTATCCCATCCTATAAGAACTAAAAAGAATAATGCGCCTAATGACACGATTTGCAGAAAATTTCCAGACGTTTTTCCGCTCTGACTCAAAAGTACAAGACCACCAAGAACTGATGATGTGATGGCAATGAAAAAATTCAACCGATTTAGCCCTTCCCCCCGCAATCTCTGGAACTCTTGATTTAATTTAGAATATTCTGCCATAAGAAAATTAACGGCATGTTTTTTAGTCTCGCTTTTTTGAGTTTCAGTTTCTTGTTTATTCATCGATCCTCCGCTAGACCATTTTATTTTATCCTGCTGTGCGCCAGCCGCCCAACGACCTGCGTATCACCAGTGCCGTTGTGGGGGGATTGGGCTGTAGGGGCGGCATCTGGTGCATACGCTGGTTAGCATGCTATGATAAATACTTTTCGCAAAATGATTTTGGATTGATGATTTCGATTCCTTTAAATCTATTACAACTGAGCAAGTGTTTATCACCACTGACAATCACATCAACCTCTCCTGATAGCGCACAAGCGATAAATTTATCATCATCCTTGTCCTCACAAATTTGTGTTGTCAGGACAACCGGGTGAATAATCTCCGAATGTATGGCAATAAGATGTCAATATTTCAGAAATATTGACTGTCACATAATTATTTGAAAGGTTTTCAGCAACACGGACATATTCGGCAAAAATTTCTGCGGTAATGACAAACTGGATACGCTTTTCTTTCCAGGCTTTCAAAATTTCATAAGGCGGCCCAGAGAAAAAGATGCCCGAAATCAGAACATTGGTATCCAGTACAATCCTCAATTTTATCCCCTGGCTTTTTTTATCGCTTCCTGAATATCGGATTCTTTCAAGCCAGCCTCGCGCGCCCGAGTTCTGGCTTTGGTTATCATTTCATCAAAGTCCTGCATCGAAGGTGGTTCGATTGACTTGAGAATGACAACATCTTTGTCACCCACAACGATGAATTGAGATCCGGCCTTGAGGCCAAGTTTCTTGCGAATATTTTCCGGAATCACCACCTGGCCTTTTGAGGACATCTTTGTTGTTTCTATCATTGACATGGTAGTACTCCTCCCTGTAATCTTACCAGTAAGATTATAGGGATATTATTGATTAGAGTCAATATAAATCGAGCATGCTAACGAAAAGCTAAGCCGGAGCCGCGAAGCGGCGATCGGCTTGAGCGACGGGTTAGCGATTCATAAATTTCTTCATAAAATTTTCTGGACTATAAAAAGAGTTCCTGTCAGGCAGCGGCCAATTAATTTTATAATTATTGTCTGCCTCACGGAGATTCCATTTCTTATTTTTAATGTTTGTGTTTATTTCTTCTTTTGAAAATACCCAGCCTTCACGATTTGATGTTAGAAGGATTAATAGATAGTCGAAGTTATTTAGCAGATCAATAAAGCTCTTGCCTATACCCCAAAATGGTTTCTCTGACCGACTTATTTTAATCATTACAAACTTGCCACCAAGCAAAAAATAATTTGAGCGTTTAAATATAGCTTTGAAGGTAGAGTAATGTTCACTGCCAGCTTGCGGCGTTGTTGCACCTATTGCTTGCGCGAATTCTTGAATTTCATCAGCCATAGTATTGCTCCTCATTTATTTTAACGCTAACGCTCAGCATCAGCGGCGGCGCGTAGCGCCGTCCACTGTATGCTGTGGTTAGGCGCTGCTGTCCGTTGGAAGTAACGCCTTGCAGATTACATGGTAGTCAACCTCCCTCAGGAGGGCGAAGCTCTCACACATCTCGGATGCTACAACGGCGAGCTCTCTGGAAGTATCTTCATCCAACACCGATTCGACCCCTCGCACAAACTTGAGGACCTGCTCGCGGAACTCGACCTCCTCCCGGAACGAACGAGAGTACGCGCACCGACTATCAGTAATCCAGCGCCGGTCGCCCGGTGGCCCGAAGACAGCCAAGGGGCTAAGTCGACACTCCAGGGGTCGCCTTAGGTATGCCGAACACAGGCCGTCGTTCAAGAGTGCGCATCGGCCACCGGCGAAGAACAGCGCAGAACCTATCGGACTCACGACCAGTTCCTTTGACAGGCGGCGGGCCTCTTCGGGCAGGAGCCAGTGCCACGGTCTCGGTCGAGCGCAGAGGCTGGGGCAGCGGCCGCAGAACTCCCGTCGGCGAAAGGGTGAGTTCGTCTCGATCCACGCGTACAAGTCGCTCAGTGAGATTCGGGCGGTTTTGCCATGTGGCATTGGAGGACCTCGTCTGGAAGGTAGAACTGGTCAACATGCCGAACATACTCCCGAAGGAACTCCGGTTCGGGAAGCTCCTCTCTTGACAGAAGCGTGAAGGAGCAAAACGGGTTTCTGTTGAGATCGTAGCTAATCAGGAACCCAAGCATCCTGTTCTCGTTGACGTCGTTGTAATAGACCTCGACTGCCATCTCGTCTGGGCGGGTAAGGCTCTGCGACCGTAACATCCAGCCGCCCGCACCTACCATCCCCTGAGTCTTGTACTGCCATTCAGGTGTCGTGGTCAATTCGACCAAGGTTCCCGTAACATGGCCCCGGCGAGAGACGCGTAGATCGTAGCGGTGACGACTAATAAGCAGCTGATCACGTTTTGTGAGGTGCATACTGTGCCATCGACCAGAAAAGTGCCGACAGTCTGCCCGCCAAACCAGTCTGTTTCGATAGACCTCAATCCTCTCCTGGGCGAGCCAACTGAGGACGCCAGCGATCACGGCAATGATGACCGGCAGCACGATCATGTCAAGCATCTGACGCCTCCTGCTTGTTTCCTTAGTGTGCACCCTAACGTTGTGTGTGAGCGGTGGCCACTTGATGATATTCGAAAAGCCAACATTTCTATCACCTGATAAAAAATCTATAAAACAACGAGATCATGGCCATCCGCTCAACACGATTGTTATGTGGTAATAATCAGAATGATGTTCGCCTTTAGAAAGTACTTGCTTCATTTCGTACAAAGCAATACATTGTAATACATTGCAACATATTGGGAGAAAATTATTATGAGTGTTACCCTTTCACTGAGATTGCCGGAA